>FZPS01000109.1_pt612 | contig 71262 bp, 63 predicted proteins | sample 1817821 | NCBI WGS metagenome assembly FZPS01 (sample SAMEA104158645, study PRJEB21678) | metagenome | place: Germany | collected 2015-04-21
CGTCCCCGCATGTAAGGTTTGCGCGGTCTAATTACCATTAGTTATGTGCAGAAATAAAAAATGATCGTATGCATTGTATATTTGAAAACATGTTCTACAATTATCGACCATACATTTCTGTCTCCTCCATTTTCAATACATATATTATACTATAAATCGAAAAATAAAAAAAGACTATACAAGTTTTCACTATGTACAGTCCTTATCGTTTACTACATACGTTTGAAGTCGCCGCTATGTTGTGTATCCATAAACTTAACATTCGTTTGTGCGATACGAATTTGACGGTCGATATGACGTAAATATTTTGTTAAAGCGTTGTAGTGTCCGCGTGAGATCCGAAACTGTTCGCCGTTTACAGGAAACTTTTTAAAGTTGCCGTTAAAGGCGATCGTTACGGTATCACCGATGTAGCGTGAATACAGAGGAGAGATGGACATAAGCATGTCTGTAGAATGATAAATTTTCAGGTCATGACTACGTGCCAGTGTTTCTCTTTCCGTAACACCTTTTACAAGTTTAGATGCTAGTTCAAATGTGTCGTTTGCCATATGAGTGCTGCCTCCTTTCTTATATTATTAAGTATTACTACTTAACATTCGAATCAGGGTCATTGCCACCGACGTCTAAAGGATTTTCTTCTAATACAGGTTTAACTCTCTTCTTACCGAATACTCCTTCTTCGCCTGCGACTCCGCCTTTATTCACACCGTCGACACGCATTGCTTGTGTGCCGTCAGCTTGAATATGGTTCAAGTCGTCTGTATCAAATGTACGACCTTCCATTAGTTCATACGCACCGTGCATCGCTTGACTGGTTAAGGCTGCGAACTCAGCGTTACGTGGAATACCGTAAGTAATACAAATTGCTTCAGGACGTTTAATTGCAAGACCGAAGCCGTCGACTTTAAAGCCGATTGATTGCCGTTGGTCAATTGGGTCAGCGACACCAGATGATCCTAAGGCTTTGACGATAATTTTTGGTGCATCGCTTACACCTTCAACTGCGAGTTTAACCATTGCTTCCGCACCGAATAAAATACCACGGTGAATTGGAAGTTGTGTAAATGCACCAGCAGCGATTAATGAGTTGACTTTCGTTAAGTCTGCTTCTGTTATCGCAGCTGCAGGTTCTTGATATTGGGTAAATGGAACGCCGTTATCTGCAATCGCGGTTGCCCGTGCTTGTTTACGAACCGTGACTTTCAACGCGGTAGGTGCACCAGAGCCTTGGACAGTGTCTTCATCTAATTCAGTTGCATCGGTAGGTAATTCCCATACAACATGGTTTTCAACAGCGGAGCCGTCTTTTAACCACACAACATCTGAAGCCGTCACTTTGGCTTTAACACCAGTCTTAACTACGAAGTCTTCATGAACATCTAAGTAATAGATTGTTGCTCCGTCGACAGCGTATAAACGAATGGCTTCTTTAGTTCCAACTTCGTACACACCTGGATACTCGGTATCAGGATATGCAAATTCGTCTAACATTGTGGGGATGAGTAAGAGTTCGAACATTTCAAACGGCTCACCTGTACCCCAGAGTTTGCCGGTTGTTGATTCAATCGCCATATATTGTTTAACGCGTGGGTCATCAATTAAGCCGTTGATGAATTCGGTTGAACAAATGTAATTGAACTTACCGTTTATAGGTTTTACTTGCATCCGTTTCATCCGTTGGATGAGGAAGCGTAGATCATCTAACGTGACTTCGTCACCAAAGACGATGTCTTGGAACCCTGCTTTGAAGTTAGCATAGAATTCGTTAGGAGAACTGAGCCAGGTTTTACGGGCGTAAAGTTCTTTAGTTTGGTTGGCGACTTCACCGTATTGGACTGAGCGTTCGGCAATGACTTCGTTAATCACGCTAAGATCAATTTTATCGGTGTACTCTGACCAACGTCCGAAACTAAAAACGTTTCCAACTTCAATGGTTTCATATGCATGTTTGTCTGGTGCAGGTGGAACACCTTCTTTTAAAGGCTTAAGGGTTGGTGTTAATCCTGCCCAACGACGGAAGCGTGCAGTGTGTGCCCCTTTACGAATCGAAAGGTTGTCTGCATACTTGAGGTGAACATAATTCTCTTCACCGTATTTTAGGGAATCTAGTAAAATAGTGTCGTAAAAAACACTTGGTTCAAATCCTGCACGATAGTTTCCCTCACTATCATACAGCATGCCTAACACGGTATTAACATTATGTAAATCGTGTAAGGGTAGTAATTTTCCTTTTACTGACATATGTGTATCCTCCTTCTTAAAAATAAAATGTGCCAGAAAAAATAACAAACTCATGTAGAATTTATAATACTTTCTGGCACAATAATCCGTGCAATGATTGCCGAGATCAATACACTTCGTTCAAGACACTAAAGTAGTCCGCAACTATTTACAATTTAATTGTATAACACATGTTTAATAATGTCAAGCATAAATGATATTTTAATGTAAAATACTGAAGAGCCAACTAAAGTCCTCGCGCTAACTTATACTGTTCATAGGCTTTGCTTCGCTGTTCTTCTGTTAACTCAAATGATCCATTCTCAATGTAGGAATCATATATGACTTTTTCATACCTGTGTCTTTCATCTAGTTTTTCTGCTAATGGCTTTAACGCTTTTAGGTGTTCTATCGTAAATCCAATTTCTTGAACGAACCCCGGAACAAGAAACTTGCCAAGCTGCATCGCAGGACCTCTGCGTAAAGAATACTCTACAAATCGCTCCGGTGACATCTTTCGCCACTCAAAGATACAAGCTTTGCTTGACGTTGTCTGTCTGACGAAGTCATAGCCAACAGGCTTTTCGACTAAAATCACATAGTCCCTATCTTTTGACTGGAAGCCTTCAATCTCATTAAAGAACACTGAGGAGCCAACCAAAATCTTCCTACTCATCTTCTTCTACGATATGCTCAATCCAGGCTCCTTCTTTGAATATATATTCTTTATCTTCATCGCTCACCCAAGCAAGGTCACCTTCTTGTGCAGGCATCGTGACGAGATGCTCTGCTGGCTTTGGTGCTTGTTCACTTTCCCAAAGCAATACTTCCATAGTAGACACTGAATGCTTATAATTCTTCATATTCTATTTCTCCTTTATACTATATCTTCCCAAGTGTTATCAACATTGCTATCTTTAACTTTACCTGTCATTGTGCCTGTATCGGTTGCCCATAACATTAAATACTTACCGCTCGCCGATTTCTTAAATGTGACTTGATAGTCTTTGTTGAGTATTGCTGGGTCATACAAATCAAACCGGTTAGCACTTGAAGCACCATTGAATCCATTATCAACATAAATATTTCTCTTTATCGTCGCGGAAATGTTGTTGATTCGCAAATACCTACAATTATTACCAAAGGTATTAGACTGACAATACTCACCAAAGGTATTAGACTGATAACACTCACCAAAGGTGTTGTTATAACAATCAGTTCCAAAGGTATTAGACTGACAATAATCACCAAAGGTGTTGTTATAACAAACAGTTCCAAAGGTGTTAGCGTAGCAACTATTACCAAAGGTGTTAGCGTAGCAATTATTACCAAAGGTGTTGGAATGGCAATTATCACCAAAGGTGTTGTTATAACAAACAGTTCCAAAGGTGTTAGCGTAGCAACTATTACCAAAGGTGTTAGCGTAGCAATTATTACCAAAGGTGTTGGAATGGCAATTATCACCAAAGGTGTTGTTATAACAAACAGTTCCAAAGGTGTTAGCGTAGCAACTATTACCAAAGGTGTTAGCGTAGCAATTATTACCAAAGGTGTTGGAATGGCAATTATCACCAAAGGTGTTGTTATAGCAATACAGTCCGGGATAACTTGTTGCCGCATACCATCCAACAAAGGTTATTCGATTTAACACTTGTGCTTGTTCTACAACATAAGGTCTAATAGTGTTACTATAACAACTATACAAGAAGCCATTCAAACTAACATCAAAATCTTGTGTTGCTGTTTTCGTTCTACTAAATGTATAAACATCATAGTTTTCATTAGAAACAGCGATTATATTCCCATAACCTGTTGTAGCACCTGAAGCATCATACACTACAGAGCTAGTTGTTGCTGGATCGTCTCTAAGCCAACAAGTATTCGATGACCACGCGGTTGGAGTCCTGTAGCCTACATAACCATAATACTGAATATCAGCAATTATCATATCTAAGCCGGTATCTCTAGTAAAAGTGTATTCTTGACCCCACTGATTATAAGTAAATCCTGGTCTTGTTTGATATATAATATTCTTGAAATCATAAGGCACATCATTATTGAACTCATCAATCATTCTATAAATGACACCTTTACCATTTACTTCATCAGCCCAAGCAAATCTGCTGGTATCGTTGTCTAAACAATACTTCAACTTCCACGCTTCTAGTTTGCTATTAGCAAAATAATCCAGTTCGGGCATATATCCTTCACCTACATTGATGATAGTTCTTAGCTGTCCGTCTCCTTCTTCATACTCTAGGCTTGCATAGTTGCCATCATCTATTATTTGATATCCCCAAACAACGTCTCCAATACTTACATCTCTCTTCTCAGTTAATAAATACTGTGAGACGTCACCATTATTTGATTCTTCATGTGATAACCATCTATAGAGCGTTAATCCTTCTATAACAACTGAGTCCTTATAAAAGTATCTCTCTGGGTAGTCTGAACGGTCATGCTCAAACCAGGACAAAAGCTCTCCACCTTCCTCAACCTTCTTATGTGCCGCCCTTGCATTCTCGTTTAACTTATCTACAGCATCAGCTGTGACAATTATATCAAACTGATGTCCTGCACTTTGAGTATTCAATTGAACAGTAGTTGTCACATAGTCTGTAATGCGATATTGTTGACCCGGTATTAATTCACCAGCATCTCTTTTATCTTTCAATTCTTGCCAAGTGACTTCTACTAGTGTAGTTGCGGCAATACCATCAAGCGAATCCACAATATCATCTACATAAGTTTTATCAGCTTTTAATGCTAATTTATTATCACTGTTTACAATAGTTTCATAAGTATCACCTAATGTACGATTAAGATCATCGTAAGTTGCTTGATCTAACTCTGTTGTACTTATCTTAAAATACCTTCCATCTTCCCAATAATAAAATTTATTAGATTCAAGATCAATATATAGTCGATTAATATTCCCGTATACTGGGAAGTTCTTTCTTGACGGGTACTTGTGTATTTCAAAAAATTTCATAATTATTCCTCCACAAAGATATGTACATTTTTAGTACCGCTATTGCGGTTATAGATTCGGAACGTATGGTCACCGTTACTGTCAGGACTCATCGTACACTGTATTTCGTAATTCCCGTACGTTTGTGAACTAGCGTCAAGGATCAATGACATCAGTCCCTTGTAAGGTACACGCATCACATATGTATATTTACCGTTATTTATTTCCATTAGTGTTATTGCACGAGCTGTATGTTGGTTTAATGTGATGTTAAGAGAACTACCTGCGCTAAGCGTTTGCTGAATTTCCCGCACTTTTAAAGTGTTCGTAAGATTTACAAAACTACTACCGTCATGGATATATAATTGTTTGGTGTCTGTCGTGTATCGTAACTCATAAGGTACGGGGTTTGTTGTAAGATTACTGCTTGTACCGCGTTTAATTCTTATAATCATATTAACCTCTTTCTACCAGAAATGTGACAACTTCCGGATAATCCTGTGCTTGACCAGCCCTATTATATGTTATTGTACAAGAGCCCATTGTAGGTTTTGTATATTCATACCAATAGTACATTTGTGAGTAATTCCTGGGTGGGAGGAATGTGAAATTTTGTTCGTTTCGTTCTGGCGACGGTAGACTCATAATATATCTACGCGGATAAAGATCTAAATTTGGATTATGACGAACAACAGTTATATGGCTGATTGTCGGGGATAGCTGAATCGTTATCGAACAGGAACTTTCACCTGCATTTAAAGTTTCTACAAATGTATCAACTTTGTAATCACCAGCAACGACATTACTTCCAATGCCGAGGCGTTTAATGTCGGTAAAAAACTTTAGTTCATATGGGTCAGAGCCGCTGTAGATGACATGACTAAATTTACCACGTTTGATCTTAATTGTGTTTGGCGATACTACCATCTACCACGTGCCTCCATCAATTACATCTGGCGGTGTGCTAAGACCTATTACCCAATAATCCTCTCCATTGGTGCTTATACGATAAATATGTCCATCATATCTGCAGAGAAAAAGCGCGGCAGCACTATGCGACTGTCCTGTGTCAGTATTAAACTGTTGTAATGTAGTAGTTTCACCAGAGGCTCCGTACTTACGGACTAAAAAATATTCCCCATACAGTCCTTGGGAAACGTAGGTGGTGCTGCTATCTAAATAATCAAATTGATTACCATTAATATCATAACCAAGACTTACACCGGGTGCGATAGTCCCAAAATCATAAGGACTTTTCATATAAAACATTTGCTTCGGATTAGTGCCGGGGATATAAACATAGTCAACTTCAAATATTTCTTCTTGGTTATAATCGTGTATCGTAGCAGGTACTAAACTACTTGGTATACGACCATCGTTGCCAACTTCTAAATAACCTTCGGTCGCGTTTTTATCGGCTTTTTTATAGTAGTTGGCGTCTGCGTGTATTTTAGGATAGACATTGCCGCCAACAAACAGTAGATCTTTTCCACCGCCGTTACCGATATAAAGTGTTTTAGTACCAATATCATAACCGAGTTCACCTTCTAATAACTCTGTTGGTTCTGTGACACCCCGTTTAATTTTAATTGTTCTCATAATTCACCTCCATCGATAACTTGTTGTTTTTGTCCATAGCGTATATAGCGTACCCGCATCTGATCTTGTGCATGTGCGGTTACGCATATATAATGTTCCTCGTCGTCTTCAACATAGTATATAGATCCAGGAATACCGTCACCACCAGGTAAGTCATCAAAAGACTGCACATAGTAAAGGTCGATGTCATTCATCGGTGGTAGAAGTGACACAGGTACTTGGACATATCCCGGACGATCAGGATCTGCAACAAGTTTAACACCGTCGGTTTTTAAAGCGAATCCTGTAGTCGCGTGATTTGCTTCTGCCAAAGTATAACCTACAGGGTTTAACAGCGTCTTGGTACCGACAGGACCTCCAATAAATAATCCAACGCCGTCTGGACCGACAGTATCATAATAAGGCACAAGTGCGATTTCACCTTCTTGTAACTCGTGACCATCAATAATTGTTTTATTAACACGTTTAAATTTAATAATATTTGCCATTAAAAAGTACCTCCATCAAATATATGTGTATCCCAGTTGTGAAGTTCAATTAAGTTAGTACCATTAGAAGAATGATATAGTTTATTCTCTGCGTATGTTGCATATAGCACGCCTTGTTTATAAGGTGTGGGAATTGCCGCAGTACTATTGTAATAACGTATCTCCGATCCAATGGATGCTGGCATAAACTCCAGTGGGATCTTACCGTCATAAAGTGGACAGACGTCACCTACTTGATATTCAGTGTCCCATGAATAGTGTTTACGCGGTAAATAGTTGCTGACATATACACTTTCTGAAATGTGATTCTTATTGTTAGTAAGTAACACCTTTTCCGTAGTATCATCCGACATCCCAACATAGAGATTCTTTGTTGTTTTGTCGTAAGCAAGTTCTCCGCGCTTCAATTTTAATGTGCTAAGTCCTGCTGTAGTTCCACGTTTAATTTTTATAATCATATATACTCCTCCTTTTATTCATATTCGCCGCCATCAATTATGACATTATCGACATTAATCATATCTTCTAACGGGCGTAAACTAGCGAGTTTAATTAGTGCGCCTTTATATGCTCTATATTGTTCACCATCTAGAATATAAAGCGCGTCTTCATCAGGATCTTCTACGTCTAAACTGTCGATCTCAATAATTTTTATCTGTGCGTTTGCAATTTGGCTAGGCACAACATGTCCTGTTTTAGTAAGATCGGCTTTGTATCTATACAGATATGAAAGTAAACCAAGTTCAGACGCCTTAGAGAAATCATGAACAGTGTCCGCACTTCCGTGTATGCCAAGCAATAAATCTTGAATGTTTTTTAAAACTTCAGCGTTATCATTTGTTTGTTGTACGAGAGTGTTTATAATTTTGTTCCACTCTTGAACGGATAGCGTATTTGCTTGCTCTTTTGCTTGGTACGGAATGTCGTTAAACATTACTAATTTTTTACGTATCTTCATTATTTATTCACCACGCCAAGGACGTATCCTTTCTCTATAAGATCAAGTTCTTTGTATTTAAGATGTACGGCTTCAATAATACTTGCGACTGCAATACTACCAAACACAACTAATACCGTTTCAAAATACATATGGAACGCTAACTCCAATTGTCTTTCTACAACATACTTAAGGGCTAGACCAAAAGTAATAAGTAAGATAAACAACAAGAACTTCGGAATAGACTTAACAAGTCCTTTACCAATGCTAGGCTTCCAGGACTTCGTCCAGCTGGAAATGTCTGCGCTGATTTTAAAGACCGCTAGAATACTGATAAGAATTATTGGGAATACAATTGCAGTGCGTTGCTGTGTAACACCTGTACGAATTAAGAAATAAACAAACGGAAAAATATAACCGACAACCAGTGACATCCAATAATAAAGTACACGCTTTTGCCAATTAGTCATAAGCTTACTCCTTATCTAAAAAGCTATCTAATAGTGTTTTTGTACGGGATACAGCTGTTGTGACTACCTCTTCAACTTCCGGAACAACATCAGGAATAATGTTTTCTTTGACATCTTTAACGGCAGGCTTTACGACAATCTCATTAAACTTGTTTTGTAATCTAATCTTCTCGTCAATTGGAAGTTTAGAAGCCATTGTTAAATAACTAATCGCTTCGAAAGATGCAGCAACAACTTGTTCAAGGTACGCATTCTTCTCTTTTTCTTTTTCAATTTCAATTTGCGCCCGTTCTTTTGCTGCTTTACCGTCTTCCATAAGTTTAATAAGATCTTTTTGGAACGACTCAAAGAGACCTTTTGATTTGGCTGAGGCTAATAATTGTCTTATCATCAACACACTGAATGTAATAAGTGTGCCTAATGTCACACCGCCAAACAAGGTGTAACCCCAATAGTTTTCAAAAAACTGAATAATTGCTTCCATATACATTTCTCCTTTATTTGTTTTGTTGTTGTCCGGTAACTATCTTATACGCTGTGGCAAAACTTGTTCCAGGATTATTTGCCATATAGCGTTGTGCTAAGAAATAGGCGTTGCCTGCATCAGCGGCTGCACCCGCCATTGCTACTTGACCACGAACATTTGATTGATTTAAGTAATCCATATACGCTTGATCCTGCGCTGTGAGGTAGGCACCAGTCGCTTCAAGACGTGCTTGATTTAATTGTGCTGCATTTGCATTCAGCGCTTGTATATTGGTCATCAATGTTTGCATGTCTTGGTTTGCAATCTGAGCTTCGCTCATTCCTGCACGTAAACGTGCCATCCGCTCATTGCGTACTTGGTCAGCGATCTGCTTCACTACGTGTGCTTGTTGCATGGCTTGTTGTTGGTATTGCGCTTCCGCGATACTGCCGGCGACCGTTGCTTGATTAGCGTAAACCTCTGTGAGCCGTCGGTACATCTCGTCCCCGCTCGTCCCTTTCTTAAGACTGTATAAATCTTTATAGTATTCGTTAAGGGCATCTTCGTAAGGGTTTTCTCCGTCAGATTCGGTATCATCACCTACATACGTTCCGTCTTCATTTATTTTATACACTTGTGCTAAATATTCATTATACGGTAAATATTCTTGAGTAACAAAGTTATAATAATTTCCGTCAGAGTCTTGAGGCACGCCTGCTGTTAGATTTCCTTTAGGAACTCCGACAGGCACTACACCAGTATATGCATTGTACTCGGACCAAACCTCTTCACCGCCGTTATACTTAATAAAATATTTTAAATAGTCACTGCCGCGTTTAACTCTTTGTCCATTATTTAAAAACTCCAAGATCGCATAACGTCCATCATCGGCTTGTTTCTTAGTCACTCCTGGTTGACCTTTACCTTGTTCTAAATACGGCAGCGATTGTCCAGTTTCTGTGTTTAAAAATATATAACGTCTACTTGTAGATGTATCTTGCTGTTGGTAGGGGTATGCGTCGTCGGTGAGGGCGGGCGTTTCGCGCATTTCATGACCATAAGCGAATAAGTCTTCAAAGAATTCCCCGACTCTTTCATCCCTGGTAGTCGCTTTAACTTCAACAAATTCATTTTTATCGTTATAATACCCGTAAATCCACTTACTCATACAATGTCTCCTTCTTCTTGAAGTTCTTTAATTTGTGTTAAAAGTTCTTGAATATATTCATCAACGTCTTTGCGTAGCGGTTTATCCCCAAGAATAAATTGTATATGCAAAGGAAATACTCCTTTATATTTATGTGTCACGCGACCTTCATGGTCTTTTAAAACTACTTCGACGTCCCACGCACCGTCGCTTGCTTTTGCTACATGTGTAAGATCGACGAATACATTATTACCTTTGGCAATGTGCGTACGATTTATAATAAGAGCCGGTGTAAGATGATTCGTGCCGTATTCAAACTGATACACAATGTGTGTATTCTTTAATGACTCAGCGACTTTCATCGGTGCTACAAACACTTTGCGGTTTTTTAGAATTAGACGCATTACACCCTCCTCTCTTTATATACGATACTATATTCGTATATTTTATAATTACCTTTGGAAACAGTTTCCAAGCACATGCGTAAGGTTTTACCGACACCTAAGATGTTTGTACGGTGTGTGATAAACACATTTGATAAATAGTTTTTAAAATCTAACAACAATGTATTGTTGGCGACATCTACAGCATTCGTAATTACTTTATCAGTATACACTTTTTGCCCGTTAATGTCTTGTACATCTAATACAGTATCATACATTGTGCGGGTTGTAACGCCGTCGACGTATGTTTTTACATTATAATAGATGTCTTGAGCGTCAATATTCTTAAAGGTGACACGTAAGTCACGGAACCGTTTCCGCAGGTGGTTGTTTAAATTAATTGTTCCTGTATCCATAAGCGTATGAATCGGCAACGGTTTAAAGTCCGAAAGAATATTTACATCATAATAGGTGTTTGCTTTTCGAGTAATAAGCATGTTTCCGTGTTCTTTATTAATTAGAACTTCTTCACCATCTACAAATATTTTAGCACAAATATTCGAAAATCCGATAGTGTCGTATAAATAATAACGATTATTAATGATGTCATAATTCAAAACAACTGTTATTTTGTGTGCGACAGTGTAATATATTCGAATTACATTAATCGTTAATGCCGCGTCTATTTGTACATCCTCACGTACACACGGCTCGAGTCCGTATCTCTGGAGTCTCTCGTTGATGTACTCATCGTAATTTAATAAGAAATCATTTGCTGAACCATTAATTAATTGTAAGGAAAATCGCGTATCACTATTGATCATTGTGTTCGGTTTTATTAAATATAATTGACCTTCTGCAGAATAAAATAAAACCATTTGATTGAATACTTGGATAACCTTTTTATATTTTTCATCTGTCGCAATATTATATAACACTGGTTGGGAAGTCCATATTGACGGTTGTTCTTTTTCTTCCTCTGTGCCGGAAATACGATGGAGTGCGTAAAGATGTTGTGTTGTGAATACTAATAAGATATTTTTATATGGCAGTACTTTAACAACTCGTTCGTTGAATTGGAAACTTTTATGCTCTTTGTAGTGATAGTATGTAAGAGGTTCCGAGATATATACAAAGTTGTCACTCCACGTCACTACCATCGTATCTTCAAAAATAACATAGTCTTTGCTTTTAGTTATCGCGTCAACATGTTTATCATACACTAAAGGAATTGTTGTGACCTTTTCGGGTGTATATGTCAATAGGCTAGCAGAGGTGTACATTTGTCCGGCTTCAACATACATTTGTCGCTCTGCAAGTACACCTTCACTATACGTTCGTTCGTGATCTTTAGTGTAGGGGGCGAAGTAAAAGCGGATATGATACCCGTTCTTGAAGAAGTCATTATCAATATACTTACGTAGATTAGATGAAGAGACAAATAAAGGTATCGACACTTCTGTACCCATATAAAATTCTAAACGCGGAGGCGTAGTAACAACCAAATAAGGTTCACTTGTTCCTAAATGATGCCGTACCGTGCTTTTACCTGTAGTACCTACAATACGGTAATTATCAAAATACTGAAGCGGAATGTAAACAAAGCCAAATAATACTTTATCTTCAGCAATGTATGTGCGGCATTTGGCTTTGATTGGCATTACTCTAAAAATAATTTTATCAAGAATACCGCCACGGCTATATGCTCCTGCTTCAACAAATTTAATAACATCTTCAGCTTTAATGAAAGGTGAATCACCTTCTGTTTCATAAGCAAGTAATCGCGGCGTGTCGTTATCTTCTATAGCTTCAGCAACACTGACTTCATCGATCATTGTTGACGTCTTTACATGGACACCGTCTTTACAATATTTACTCGGCATCCACATATAGTTTGTCTGCAAGACTGTAGGATTGTACGCAGGATCTAACGGCGTACCTTCAAAGAAGGTTTCACGTACAGTGTAATTATTACCCGCGTATGTGAACACAGTTCCAACCTTCACTACATCCGCACTTGTAGTGGTTGTGTATTCGAACCATGTGTCTGCGTCAATATGCTTGATCCATTTAAACGTACTTTCTGACACTCCTGTATATCGTAATGTCGTACCGTCGTTAAGTTCAACACGCGGTGTTATGATGTGGGCTCCCCAATCTTCATAGCCTAAGGAATTTATTTCACCGTTATGTCTAGAAAAATTCATGTAAATATCCTTGGTACCTGTATACTTATCGTTTAATGCGAATGGAACAATCTTATCGTAATTAGAAATATTAGTACGTGCACCCACACTCACATCTTCATACGTGGTATTAGGTTCAGTTGTTGATCCTAATAAAAACATATAGTCTTTACTCTTCGCATATTCTAAAAATTCAATCAAATCTTCATGTGTCTTCAAGGATGTAATTCTTCTTTGTAATTCACGTAACTCTCTACGTGCTTCATCAAAGAAAAGGCGGTCACTTACATAATCATTTTCGTCGGTCTCGCTTTTACCGCTTTGAAATAAATCATATCTATTTAAGTAAGGGAATGTACCAAAGACAGGTGTGGTTGGACGTACTATCTGCTTCACAAGCGTAATTATTTTTTGTGCGCCGTTATAGGTACGGTCTTTACTTTTTGTATTTGGGTCCATATCCGTCACATTTTCAAGATCAGCGAACACACGTGTTGTTTTATCTTCAAGATCAATCCAGCCTGTCGTATAGGTATTGTCTAAATTATTTTTTGATAAAGTATCGGTTGAGGTTACTTCAATTGAATACGCCCAGGCATTTGTATCAAGTTTGATATTCTCTGGTTTATCTAATTCGAAGTGCGGAATAAAAACAACATCAGTGTTGGTGTTGATGTTATTTATGTAATATACTTCGTGATTCGCATTACGTACATATACATTACCTACAGTGCTGATGAAGTCGTCAGGACGGTTGTTACGATATATCTTTTGTATCGGATTAGGAATAATATTACCGCCAAACGCAATATTACGTTCATGTAAAATGTACGACCCGGGTTGTTCGTGATTTAAACGAAAGAAAGTTAACTCATTATCAGCCGCATTATAGTGGGCAGTGTATGTTGTCACCTTTTCCCCATCTAATAAAAGGCGTACATAGATTTTACGGACGCCGTGTTCGTCATAAATATATTCAGGATATGTGTCAGTAAGCGTGTGTATAATAGTATTCACACCAATATCACCGCTGATTACTGCTTCTTTTACGATCGGGATGTACTTATCTTTATAGTTGTATTCTTGTAGATCAACAACATACGCGCGCATTACATCAAAATCCATAATAATATAGTTAACCGAGTCATCATCTTTAAAAATGATAGCGTTGTCGCTGATATATCTTTGTTCCAGCGAGGTTGTTATATACCCTTTACGCGGTGCAATTGATCTGCCAGTCTCCGCAATATCAAAATTATAAAGCAAACGAAAGATTCCTTCGTTCAAAACATCGTGCGTAACTGCGACACCGATAAACTTGGTGTTATCGTAATACGACTTTTCAGTATAACCTTGAACAGACTTCCTAGCCATGGTATCCCCATTCCACACGCACACCGTTATCCCAATGTATATCCCAGTCTTGCGGTTTATTCTGTTCAAGTATTTCACAATACACGACACGTCCGTCCACATGGGCAAAAGCATTATGACCGATCGCGTACACACGCTTCGGGATTATTATTGTTTTTAAATTCGAACAAACGCTTTCAAATGTGCCTGATGCAATTGACATCGGAACGCCGATCGGCTCGATGTATAAAGTACTCCCCTTAAAGTCTTTTACCATAGGTTTGTCTAACTCTTGAAAGGTACTCGGAAGTCTAACACTTTCAATTTGCGGTGACAGTTCAAAAAATCCAGGTGTTAGGCGGCGGACTGTACGTCCCTCAATATGATTAGGGATGTTTAAGTTTTTAATAAGGGAGACATACGGATCCTTAATACTTACAAGCCCGTGATTATTGACAGACAATGTGTAGAATTTCTCCCACCGTGCTGTCAGAATTACATCATCAAGTAACTCATACACAGTTCCTACAGGGTACTCTCTACCATCCTGTCCATACCAACCGACAAATTTATACACAAAAATACCATCATTCGATATAATTTCACGCGTAGGCATGTCCATTACAGTGAAGTGGTCGCGATACTTATACGAAGTAGTGTCCACAGGTGCGCGAACAGTGCCAACAATGTTTGCATTATTCAAAGTGTACTGGACACTAAAACGAAAAACGTCGATACCTTTATCGCTCACGCCTTCTGCAATTGAAGAAGTGTTAGGGAAAAAGACACCGACGTCGCCGCCTTGTAAAAATACTGAAGGTATATTATTAAACTCCCGTTGGAACATGCTGAAGAGTGCATCATCAACATCTTGGGCAAATTTATTAAAGACCGTTGTGAACTCTTCATCGCGTGCGAGAATCTCCATCGCAATGAATGGTACAACAATACTTAAAATATATTGATCTTTAATAATCTGTACACCGCGTACACTGTAAGTCGCTTCTTGACGATCGAGGATTTTTGACATGGGCGGAAAGTTAGCGCCTAAAAAATCATTTATTTTTATAATCGCTTTATCCGCGTCGTACTTAATGTCGTCCCAATGTACTGTATAGCCTACAGCAAGACGATTAACTCTTTCGACAATATCACTTTGTTTCAGCATAAAATCTCCTGGTGTTTAACTTAAAGATATTATAGCACACATTTCAAAAAGTTAAAACAAATTTATTGACGCTTAGCAGCTTCTGCAAGTAATTGTTCCATCGTTAGATCACCTGTGATGGCGGTGTCCTTAGGTGTTGCAGGGTTTGGAGTTGGTTTTTTATAAGTACGATTTTGCTGTGCATCCCACTTAGCACGTTCGGCTTCAACCGCTTGTTTAACTTGGTCAGCAATTATTTGTTCGCGGTAGACAATATGATATAAGTCATCAAGAGTCCCGCCCGACGCAATCCAAGCATACGGATTTTTCTTAACCGCAAGGGAGTCTTTAAAGAAAGTATTAATATCGGATGCTTTTAGGTTACGCTCAATTTGCAGTTCGGTCAAGGCGCGCTCCATCCCGACGCGTAATTTTTCCTTTTCAAGCTCAAGTTTTTCTTTTTCGATTCGATCGATCTCAGCTTGAACTTCAGGACTAATTCCGCGCTGTTCAGCCTTGGCTTTAATGTCTTGCTCATCCATGTATGCGGATAACGCGTCATAATCAACCTCACCGTCCACAGTGAAATCTTTTAAAGTAACATCATAGTTACCGGTGGTAAGGCGACGTATTGTTTCGTTGATACGTTTTAAAGTACGCTGTTCTTGATTAAGCCGTTCCCGTAATTCTTTAACAGGATTTTTCTTCGGCTCTGCCGGGTCTTCCGCCGGTGTATCTACTTTCGTAGTTGTTGTGGTCGGATCTTTTGGATCTTCCTTTTCTGTGGATGGAGTTTCCGGGGCAGCTTCTTCTTCAGCAGGTGTTTCATCTTCAGGTGGCGTTTCAGCATTACTTGCAGGATCCACCTCAGGTTCAGTCTCAGGCGCAGCTTCGCCTAACAATTCTTCTAATGATAATTTTTTTGTCTCCATATTCATTCTCCTTTTTGTATTGTATATAGAACATTAAGTTCGTGTGTAAGTTCCGCGATTCGTTGTTTAACATATTGCATGACTTCTTCGCGCGATACTGCGACAGGTTGGATACTGTTTACGATACGCACATTAAGTTGTTTTCGTCCAGTCTTTAATTTAGACACATATGACGGAGATACATTGTACTTAACGGCAAGATCTTTATTTTTATATCCGAGTGCAAGGTCGGCTAATATTTTTAAATCAGTTTGAGGATCAATTCTGCTCATTGTCTCGCGCCTCCTCAACAATTTTACGTACAGCGCGTGTGTCTTTATCTGTTGTTTCGCCTAAGAATTGGTAACTTATCGCACGTCGTGCAATTAAATTACTCATGAGTTGTTCTTCCATAAAGCTATTAGAGTAATCAATGGCAAGCGGAACTTGGAGTAAGAGCGGTGTTATCTTCACAATAACATTGATAATAATCCAAAGTACCCCTTGTCCTGTCGCTCCGTTAATCGTAAAGGTCAATAACGCGGCGAAGGCAATTGCTAAGATAAGCGATAGAAGTATTTTTTGTAATGCATCTTTTGAGATGCGTTTAGCATCAGATTTAAGATTTGAATAACTGTCAACAGCATAGCCGCCTCCGTTCGTACCGTTGTAGATAAACATCGGATGCACATAGACAAAGTGCTTTACACGACCATTAACTACATAATCATTAATGTAATCATCATTGAGCATTGATTTTAAACGTTCGCGCTTTAAATAATAACGCCGCTGTCTAAATGTAAGATTTTTTAATTGAAATCCTGGTGTATCGCGGAAAAATTGTTTAATTTTATACGGTGTCCTACGCTCGAGGCGGTCAAGTTTAACCTTAACATTTGCAGTGTGTTGTTGTATCTTGCGGCGTTTGTTAAACGTGTGATCCATCCACGGTTCGAAGACATCAGGATTTAGTAACGTTTCTACAATAACTTGCATTTGTTTTGATAAATCAACATAACGCTCGTAACGCTCTTTTGCTCTGACAATCAGATAGTTAAAAAGCGCGTAAAACAAAAGCACGGAAGATAACATTGATACTCCTGTTGACATATACCACGCTGTCGATTCATAGAAGAACTTTGTATAAAAGAACACATTGCCTTTAATGACTAAAGAATCGGCATAATCAACATACTCCCCGTGAATTTCAGGATCGTACGCACGTAGTGCATTATTAATATCGTTTTCCGATTTCCAAGTGAGGCGGTACTTATCACTGCCGACATAGGTTTGATTACCGAAAAACAGTTCCACCCCTTTGTTTTCAGGTTTTGTTAACATCCGATACTGTGTGTAGGGTAGATTACGTACCTCAACAGTATACTGGGTGCCACCTTCAATGAGTGGTAGAATCGAGTTAATCCCCAAAATAAACAAAAAGGTCAGCAACAAAAAGAACACACTGCGTGCTTGTTTATTACTGACCAAGACGGTCGCTTTTGTTATTGTTCTGTCGATTTTTCCCATAGTTCTTCAAGTGCTCCGCTGATTTCATCATAAGCAGTGTCGCGCTCTTCAACAGTTTCGAATGTGATAATAATTGGTTGTGGCATGTTCACTAAGTAGATAGACATTACACTTAACGTAACCTCGCCATCACTGCCGACAGGAATCTCAGTCCGTCCAATTCCGACAACATACTTCGTATTGAAGATGCCGTCATTTAATGTAATTGTTTTATTCATAAGTTCATATCTCCTTTAACCGATGTCAGGGTCAAACCCACCATCTGTATTGTGATTTTCGTCACGCTTTGCGTAGTAACGCGCTTCAGCGTTAGCCATTGTGTCCTGATCGTGAATAGGATTATGCATGGCTTTCGACAATTGTCTTCTTCCTTCAGGAGTTTCTAGGTAAGCCTTTACCGCAGGGTATTTATTTTTAAGATCCTCAATCTCTTTTTCACGCGGCGTCAAGGGCGCCGGTCCCGGTGTCGGTTTGGTTTTTCTAAACCAGCCAAATAAACACATCTATTTATTCCTCCTATTCAATACGATTACGTAGGGTCTTGCGCACATTGTACAACACCTTCTTTTTCTTTTTCTTTTTCTTTACCGAGAGTATTAACAAGACGCTCTTTAATCTTTTCGATTTCTGCAATGATTTCTTTAGTCTCTTCCTCGGTACGGGTCATCGATTGTTCTTGATGATAAAGAATTGTTTGTTCAATATACTCCACATCCGGAAACATGTTGTGCATGATCGTCACGAATTCCTGTTCAATACGATTACGCAAGTTCTTGCGTGCATTGTACAGCGCATTGTCAGTCTGTTCGTTCTGAAAGATATAAGTTTTAGCTTCAATTTCTTCCGGTGTCGCTGGGCGAAGTAGCGGTACAGGTTCTAAAATTTCTTGTAGGGCTAACGTAAATCCAGTGATTAGGATGCTGAGTACATTTGAATTAAGTGTTTTTTCTTTAAGTTTCGGTGTAAATTTAACAGAGACTTCTTGTTCCGTAGTATCACCGACAAAATTAATTTTAAACTTTGCCATATAAATATTCTCCTTACAACACAATTATAACACGCTTTGGAATTTTGTACAACAATATTACATAAATCCTTGTCCGAGACTAGGATCTTGCATCATTGCATTCTTTTCTTCGATCAATATATCTATCGCTTGTTGTGCGGCTTGCTCCTCGGTAAGTCCTTGGGAAAGTAATTTTGAGAATATTGAAGCAAAGTTGGTAAGGTCTGCGACAAGATTTTCTGCGGTGTCTTCCGAGGCTTCCTTCGCAAGGCGCTGTAAGAATAAATCTTTTTGCGGGAAGTCGCTAAACCGTAGTAAGTCTTCTTCAGTGATAAGTTGGCGTTTGAAACGATATTGTCCTTGCATTTCGTAAAGTGCCTTAGCGCTTTCAAAAAGGTTTGCTTGGTTCATCGGTAATAAGGTGGAGGCAGCAATCATGTAATTGTACTCAAAGCCTTGGGCACGGATATCACTAAAGCGTACCTCATAGTTATGGACAACTTTATTTGTCCCTGTTTGACTTAGTTTAGGAACATTATAAACACGGTCATCGCCATACTCAATATAATAATCTAAGATTAAACGCGTTAAGTCTTCACAGAATTCTTCAAGCATTGTAAGGCGTGAGTTATCAGTGAGCATGGTGACACGGGCTTGAAACGCCTGGGTAGCTCCTGTAGTTTGTACAGAGTTTGTCTGCCGCCCTTTATATTGCGGGTCGACGCCGGTTGTTTGGAAGATTGAATACTCTAAACGGGATTTAAGAGCAGACATATCAGGAATGACTGGTACATCTTGGTAGTATACAATTGAGCGCGGATCTCCTTTTACTTCAAACACCGCGTTAGGTGTAGCACCGTAGTTCGCAAACGTGCGCATATTAATACGCCCATCAACATTTACAAACCGCACACGGTTAAGAAGTCGGTAAGGTTGAGTCGCTTCCATGGAATCAAGGAGATTTAACGCTATTACAGTGTTCATAATCTTAATAAGTTTAGAATTACCATAAGGATTCGCATCAGGGCGTTGCGGCGTGTAACAAACAATAGGGAACTTATTAACAGCAAGATCAATATTTTCATGAATAATCGTGTCTTCATTGATAATAAAGATTTGATCAAGTCCTCCATCCTTGTTTTTAATGAAACATTCAATAAGTGAAACCGATTTATTATCTTGACTTAACTGGTTTTCATGTCCGCCTATCCGTCCACTGATTGATTTATCTTGAAAGAAGTTCTTATTCTTAAATAAAAAACTGCGCACTCCTTTTTCAAACACCGGGTTTGCAAGTAAGGTATCAATATTTATAGAACGTTCAATGAAAATGGCTTCGCCATCTTTATAGTTGTCGACGCTTGGATCAAAATAAAGTTCTTGGGGACTTAAAGCACGAAGAGATAGTTCACCATTTTCCCAATCAACACGTACTGCGCCAAGATTGTAGAGTTCACCGTTCTCGCCGATGTGTAGAAATTTATTTTTCATCCCCCATTTGTTCCAATTATATTCAACAAAGGCATTTAACTTTTGTACTGTGTCGGCATCTTCTACGCGGACAGGGGTGATAGTGCCTATGAAAGCACCGCTGTAAATAGAGTTGAGATACGCTTGCACTACGTATTCAAAATAGTTCCAGTCCGGAGTGATAGTATATTCTGTAAGATGTTTTTTGAATACTTCCCAGAACTCTCCTTTATAAAGCGAACGAATAAGACGCCACTCTTTAAGTACCTTTTGTTTATACGTACGATATTCATCGAACTTACGCATAATCTTTTTTACTTCATATTTGTTAGCCATTACTTCGCGCCTCCTGATGTGATTTCTTTAAATGTATTATCGAGGGCACGACGACTGCGCTCTATTTGCTCCTCGACAGCTTCTCTTAGTTTCTGTTCTTCGATCTTCTTTTGTTCTTCAAGTTGAGCGCGTTCTAACTCAGAAAGGTTTTCCTGGTATATAGGATCGATAGATGTGGTCTCCTCCGTCTCGTTCGTAATCATCTTCGTCGTTTTCTGTTGTTTCATCATCCACAACATAGTCAATACTACTAACGACATTTGTAGAACCACGAGCATTGACAACAAGATTATTGTGATAAATAGAAGTGTTTCGTTCATTTTCTGTTTCCTCCAATGGATTATATTGTATCTTATTTTGCGGACGCTTGGCAATAAAGGTTGTATCGTGTTTAAATTCTTTACCCATCGGAATAAACGCCGACAGTTTTAATTCCTTCAAGTTATGGGGAAGTTCGACAACAATAAATTCTAACGCCGTAATACCGTGGTCGCGTCCATCCACGGGTTTATTCGTCACCTTGCCGTTACGATCAACTTTAAATTTATAAACTAAAAGTTCTTCAATAAGAAATTCACAGGTTGAGAATATTTCAATTTGATTGTGATTAATCAACGCATTCATCTTTAGAATTCGTGCTTCGTGTCCTGCGAACGACGGTTCAAAGGTCAGCCCTTGAGCTTCAAAAGCCCCGCCGATAGTGTAGAGATCACTCTCCCGCTTATTATAACTGCGTCCGTCGAAGCGTGGCATCATCAAAAGACCTTTGAGGTCGGTGCCGTTCATGCGAATTTGTTTACGATACGCAGCGGCAATCGTCTTCACATCAGAATTATTCATCCGTAGTTCGTCAAAGACATATAACTTTTTATGAACAGTTGAATATGCGGCAAACACAACGTGTGTAGGGTCGTTAATACCATAGTCAAGACCGATCGCATAATAAAGTGTGCGGTTACCATATTCATCAAACGCTGCTGGAAGTTCCTTCGGCGGCACAATTACTGCGCCGACATTAGGAAAAACTAAATTATCAGAGAAATTAAAACTACCTTTAAACATCTGCATAATATAGGATATTGGTTTGCCTTTAGATTGTTCTTCTTCATAGCCTTCAGGTAAGTGTGGGTTAGCATCGGTTGACACAACCTGTGTATATTTATGAATGTCAGGTTCTTTATTAAATCTATAGCCTTCATTTTTCGCACTACCAAAAAATTGTACCTCGGATGAATCAAGCAAAAATGATTTAACCCAGCCGCTATCTGGATTCGTCTCAATATTTATTCGGCGAGCATCAACGCGATACTTAATACGGTTTTGCTGTGTACGTTCATCCCAGTAGGTGACGACGTTACCGTTTAAATCATACTCAGGAATGAGCGCAGCGGTGTTCCGAATACGAGATTGTAACATTGTAAAGCCGCTGTGAGGACAGTCCGAGCCTTCAATGATAACCGCCATCGTTAAGTTCATTGATTTTAACTTCGTCGGGTCATCAAACGACCGGAAAATAAGTTGACTACCGTTTGTGAAGTACACTTCATGCTTCTGATCGTTCTTACTTCTTACAAGTTTAGCAGGAAACATTGCATAAAACTCTTTCACAAAGGTCGCTTCAAGTGCAGGATAAGTCCGAGCGACAACACAAACACGCGCATTAGGTATAACGATTAAGTGTTTCATCACGTCTTCAATATTTGTGCGTGATTTACCACTATTATGAATAATTGAATAGTTCTCAGCCTCCACATAGAGCGAGTCTTTATCAACCGTAAACCCAACATAAGGAGCATTATCTGATACTTTCTCAATAGTAAATCTCTGCGTATATTGTCTTTTATTTGGTGTTGCGTTTACTTTCTTTCTCTCCAGCATCATAGGTAGGTTATTTAATTCTGCCCCCGATAAGGTAACACGATAATATAGTTTATCAGGATATTTTTTAATTGTGCGTGTACGTAATTTTGCACGTATGCCTAATGATTGTGCAACATCTTTAATATCACGTGCCAATTGTTCACCAGCTAAAGTAATATCAATTGTATTACAATGTTGGTAACCATCGGTATCAATAATACCAGCAAGTATTTTACGTCTAACATCTTTACTATTGTGTTTATATATATCAGGTATAAATTTAGTTTGTGATAATGCGCCAGATAAATTAAGATCTCGTAAGGCTTCCAATAAATTATTCTTTGGATATCCTTGTGTGCCTTCATTTTTATTACGTGTTATAAATCCAACTGTCTTTGTGTCACCTTTTTTAGATTGAACAACAACTTTAACGTTATATATATCTTCATATGTTTTGCACACTCTTATTAATTCTTCATCATTAGTTGTTAAACTAACACTGCGTCCTATGTACCCGTCCCCTAAAAGCAGTCCTAAGAGATAAGGCTCTATAGGTACAGGTTTATAGTCATATTCAAATCCTTGAGTAAATAACCAATAGTGACTGTTCTTAAATCTTTTGGATGTATGTATATAGTTTTCAATGGGCATGGTCATATATTGACCTAGATAGTTATGTTGTCCACGCTTATTAATTCCTGTCCAGTCTCTATTAAATAGATATAGTATATGTCCGCCATTAAACTCTAGCGGTTCTGCTACACCTTTTAGATTAATACGATAACGTGTGTCGTTGCCTTTATGTATTTCTAAAACTTTACGCGGTGTGTTGTCAGGACCCATCAATAACTCACCCAACTGTATATCTTTAGCTTTCTTCTTTGATCCATCAAACATAAGTATATACATATCAGGATGTGTACAGCCGAAACCTCCACTAGTTAATTTATATCGTTTCGGATTAGACAAAAAAGCCGCTTGGTAGTCAATTGGGCGAAACGTATTGACAAGAGTACCACATTCAGGACACTCGCGCCATGTTTCGCTTTCATTGCCGCCGATGGCGACGGCTTTAACAAGCGGTTTATTACAGCGTGGACAGTGTACGATGTTTGCTAAATCGAGCGGCTCATTGTCATCGACACTCGTGACCATCTCTAAAGGTTTAAAATCCGTCCAGGCGTCGGCTTCAGCGACCGGTTCGTATATTTCAAAATCCTCTAACAAGACACGCGGTTCATCAGTCATTTATAAACTCCTTTTCCTGTGGTGTTAGTGGTGTGTGCATATAGATATATTGCGTCGGTGTAGCAAAGTCCGGGCGGTGGTCGTCGCGGTATTTAATAGCTGCGTTTAATTTCGCACTGTCTGCTTGACTGATCCGTACGCCGTCTTTCATTAACTTGTTAATAACAATGCCGGCTTGTGTGTAGACAATCTTATCGATGTAATCTTGAACACGACTGTCGGCAAGAAACTCCTGCCAGTCTTGATACGTCGTATGTTGTTTAATAATATCCGCAAGTTCATGAGGATTAGAAACAAAGAGCCGGTCATATACTTCAGGAATACTTTCTGCAAAGTTCCAAATATGGACAAGATGTAACATCTTGACTTCGTTTTTACCGAAAAGTTCAGGTTTAATCATAGGACCTCCTTTATAAAGGTAGTTTTTCACGGAAGGTATCCACACGCTTACCGCGCATCCGTGTACGGATACGGTAGAGTGTAAACTCTTCCAGGGGATAAAACTTCGCGTTATCAAAAATAAATTGTCGCGCATGACGAAGTTGATCGAAATGATATTCCTTACGCACACGCTTATGCTGATGTACAACCATCGCCTTCTGTTTAGAGCCTTGCTTCGGACGCTCCCCTGATATCCCGTAGAAATTATTAAGCAGCGTCTTATCGTCGCGCATAAAGAACGGCGTATAAACAGAGCGTAGAAACTCCGACGAGTATTTAGCGAAGTGTTCCATAAGCCATGTAATGCCTTTGGACGTTAAATAATACTTCTCCGTAAGTTTCGGTAGTTGTTGATAGTTAAGCGTATAACTAAGACCGTGTTCTAATGAGTAGGCTTTACAGATAGTTGCATAACTACTGGCACGGAGCGGATACTTGTAGAGCGTTTCAGTTGTAAGTAATCCTTCAACAAAAAGCGCGTCGTGGATTTTTTCTGCGTGCATTATTATTATTGTTCAAGGTATTCGTCAAGTGCGAATTCGTCCATCTCTTCAACATCGTCGACATACTCTTCGCCAAGGTCGATACTATCATCACTTAAAGTGACTGTGATGTCGGTATCAGTGATGTCAAATTCAAGTCCGTTGGTTAAGAGCGTACTAATAATCTCTACAACACCTGACTTATCGACATCGGTGATACTTATCGTAAGCAGTTCTGTCTCGTAGTCTTCGTCGTAATCAACGCCAAGTTGATCAAGTAATGTGATTACATCTTCAATCATAGTTTTTCATTCTCCTTTATTACTGGATTTGGTGGACCCTGCAGGACTTGAACCTACAACAACCTCGTTATGAGCGAGATACTCTAACCAATTGAGTTAAAGGTCCGGGTTGTTAAGCCTGACAAGAATTGACTCCTGTCAGGCAGTTTAACTGCCAGGCAGTTTAACTAACATTCTTTTTTAATTATAGCACATTCTAATGCAGTTATACGATGCCCGTTCTGCATTAAAGCAGTACAAATCTCAATCAACTCCTGAAGTTTCTCAGGCGTGTCGACCACATAGTAACGGTGCGGACTCGATGCGAGCAGATATTTCTTCCACCATTTCTGGGTCGGAGACAGTCCGTAACTTGAAGTTCCTTTGAACTCAACATAAACCGTCCCGCCACCGTTCGGTAGATGTACGAAGCGGTCAGGAAATCCCTTCATATTCGCCGTTGCACCTTTAAACGCACGGATATCAAGACTATTCGCCCAGCGTACAAACGCCCTTTCTAATTGCTTTTCCGTCATCTACGCTAAATCTCCTTGAGCAAACACATGACACTCATCATCGTAGATCCTAATACCGACCACTGTGACGTCATTATATTTTCCTCTAACATCATCAGTAAGTCGAATCATCGACCGGTCATCGAAAAGTACAATCGGTTTCGTCGTGACAATATCTTTTATCTGCATATCATACTCCTAATCAATGATCCCGTTACGTCTGAAGCCGTTAATAAGTAATTCATAGGCTTCAAGTTTCGTGACGAGAGCACTGTTCTCTTGTTGAACTTGTTTGATTTTATTATACGCACTTTGCATGATAGTTGTCAAAAGAACAAATACTTCACGAGTAATGATGTGCGCACGGTCGCCACGTGAGTTGACGAATGTACGCCGTGTACGGGCAGTTACGCCTTTCTCAATGAGAGCAAAGCGTTTGCGTGACGGTATCTCCGATGACTCATACTCCATAAGTTGAATGAGCGAAGTGTCAAGTACGACTTTCTCCGTGCCGGGCATGGAGATAACAACACCGACACCGCCAGGTGCTCCGGTAGGAGCGTTGACCGTCTCTTGAATTTTTTCAGTGACAGATTTAATGTCCATTAATATTTCCTCCCTTTCTGATGCTTAAGAGTGTTGGGACTTGACGCAATTACACGCCGTTCAATTAAGTCACGTGTTGCTTGGTAGATATCATTATCTTCATTAAACAACACATGGTAATAGTAGATCGTACCGCTTGGTACATTGACCTTATCGTAATAGAAGTATTGTCCGCACACCCTGTAGAACTCCTGCATACTAAGGCGTCCTTCGTTTTCAAACACATTGTGGCGGTATATTTGGTAAAGCGTGAATGCTTTTACAAGTTGAATACCATCTAAGGCTTCGATTGTGCGTCGCTCTTCCAAGTTATGTAATACTTTATGCGACCGCGGATCGATGAAGGTGTTGAAAAATTCATGACTAAGCATAACAATCACCTTCTATAATCATTTCTTCTAGTTGTTCTAACGTTGCTGTTGTACTCTTACCTTCAATCTCAATCACTATTTCTTTATTTCTTATTTCAACTACGAACCCAAGTTCACCGTGGACATAGGACTTGTCCGCTCTCTGGATAAATCCGAGATTTAATAACGCGATATGCATAACTTAACTCTTCAAAACATCCGTTAAGTAGTACTGCGTCTGCGTAACGCCTGTGAGATAGTAACTTCCGTTACGCATAACGAGGGTATGTTGTTTAAAGAACTTCTCACTAAGGTTATGAAATCCGTTTGTTCCTTTATTGCGGATCGGTTTACGCCCGTTAGCCTTGCAGAACTGTACATACATCCGATAAATATCGCCGCGCAGAATCATATCAGTCGGCACCCCTGTCTGTTCGATGCACTCGTCCCAGAACATTTGTAAGATGTCGCTATCTTTACGGTATTGGTTAAATGCCATTAAGACGTTTGTCGGTTTAGGTTCGTTTTTGATGCGTATCCCTTTATGCTTGAAGTAGTTCATATAGAGCCACGCTTGTATTTTAGGGTATTCTTCTGCTAAACGATTAAGGATTGTTGGGTCTTCAACTTGGATTTTATAGTCGAACGGCACTAATACCAACCGTTTGAAGATTGGTTCAATCAGCGACCAGTCACTAAAGTTAAGTAAGTTATTAGCAATGATAAGCGGTATGCCGCATATATTAATCTCATAGTTCGGTTTATACGCCGGGCGTACAACCGTCATTATCTTGTTTCCATATTCATCACGTCCACCTTCTGTGATGTCTTTTAAATTCTGTGTACTAGCGACCATGCGTTCGTCGATTTCATTAAACACTAACAGGCTACGACCTTCACTCGCTGCCAACGCATCGTCTTTCTTGAACGAACTCGGAGGGTTCGCATTAAGCAGGTCTGCATTCATCCGTACTGTGTAAGGTCCGAGGATGTCTTGTAAGACTTTCGTGATTGTCCCTTTACCGTTACGTCCGTCGCCGAGGAAGTAGATGTATGCTTGGTTGTAGTTGTAAGGACTCATCATGTAAGCAAGTACCTTATGGAAGTATTCAATCCGCGCAGGATCGTGCATCATATATTCTTCAATCAAACTGAGCCACAGTGTCGGCTCCTCATCTGTGATAGAGATTGGTACTGGAGAGATGTGCATAAGTTTCATCTCTTGGGTTTCGCTAAACGGAGCGACGCGTAGGTTATACGACGGCTTACTCAGATCAATGAGGGCGCGTTTACCGTTCGTTGTGCGGAAGTAGCGTAAGTGTCCAACTCTTTCGTAGATATCGTGACTCTTACGTTCGAGGAACGAGATACTTGTCTTTAAGCGTGTAGCAAGTAAGGGGATTCGTGATACCCCGAAGAACGACTTAGCGTATTCTAGGAACACGACATCATTAGCGTTAGTAGCTTCTTCAGCAATCATCGTGAAGTAGTCCGTCAGTATATTACGAATGGCGTGGTCGCTTTCACTGAAGTACCACAACCCACTCGTGTTGTCATAGACAAGCATTTCATCACGGTCTTGGACATAGGCGAACATGTGTCGTAACCAATCAACTGTCTCTTGTGGTATTGGTACGGCGCTGGAGAGCATTTCCGCTACAAACGCTTTCACCTCTTGTTGCGTTAACGACCGTGTATCGCGGAACTGATACACATCACGTACATGTTTCCGAATCTGTGCTTTAAAGCTTGTTAGATAATTATTAAATCCCATAACTACGCCCCGCAAGATAAGATTCAATCACAGTTGAGACCATCATAAGTGTAGTTCCTGTAAAGACATGTAAGATCATACCGTCTTTAATCATTATCCCACAAAGCAGTTCGTATCCGTCTTCGAGAGTCAGATACCATTGAACAGGGTTGCCGTCGACTTTCGCATACTTTGCACGAGCCGCGGCTAAAAATTCTCGCCCACGTTTGTTTATCAACGTAGGACCTTTTGGATTTGCCATAAAAACATTCTCCTTTCTAATTTTTCGCAGGATTACCTGCATCTGTTTCTGTGGTGGAGATAGGTAGAGTTGAGTAGAGTTGAGTAGATTTTAACTTGATTTTTATTTTTTGGAGTTTAGTTTATAAGAGGTATCTTACAGTATATAAGTAACTACCTATCTCCTACTTTTATTCTACTATTTATTGATTCTTTTGTCAAGCAAATACCCCATAAAAAATAACAAAATTAACCAGAAGATACATACCGAGATAAAGACGAACCAATCAATCAGACGGAAGGTCGCATATCCGAGAAAATCTGACCCAAGGAAAACAATCGTCGCCACACCGATACCACGGAACACCACGACAATCAATGTATGATACCAGACATTGAGCCGACTGACTCCAGCGACCATACACAAGGCATCGTCAGGGAACACAGGGAGCATATACATAAGAGGAAGAAACACCTTCGCCTTTCGGTTGAGGAGCCGTTGGGCTTTATGCGTGTCCTCTTCACCGACCAGTTTGTAAGCAACGGCAACCCCGCCGAACCTTCCCAGGAAGTAAAGCATCTTACTCGAGAGCGCAACGCCCGTCACTGCGATAAGAAAAATCACGACCGGGTGGTACATGTTAAAGACAACCACAGCGAGAGCAATGAAGCCAGCACTAGTCCCCGGTACAAAGCAAAGCAGACTTGTAACAAGTACTTGCACAACAATAAAGAGCGGGATTGTCCACACTCCTTTATCCTTGAAGAATATCTGCAGTGTTTGGATGTCAGGTAGTACGAAGTAGAGCACCACCGACAGTACAACCATCACTGCCGTCACAATAACTAACCGTTGATATTTCTTTAACCACGCTTTCATAACTATCTCCTTTTAATGGTACGCATGTCACACGACTCATACACGACAAGCCTCTCGCACGGGGTCGTGCTCGCGTTTGGCGTGCATTCGCATGTGTGACTGATACTGCATAGTAACTACATTAATCATAACACATAATGACTACGCCAGCGCAAATAATTACGCCACATTACATTGCTCGGCTGCGCCTCGCCGTGCTAAAACACACATACACTAAACGCGCAGCGCAAAAAAATGCACATACGATCAAGGTATTTTGAAGTTCAAGTGTATGAGTGGTGTATAGATTTTTCGAATAAAAAAGATATACACTTAAAATTATTACGATTGTATGGGCTTAATTTCGCCGCAAGTGTACAAGTAGTATATGTAGTATATTGCTTGGAGGTTTCTCTGTAAGAATTTTGATATTACGTATTATATATAGGAGTCACCAACAAAATGTTAAAAACATATACTACTTATACTACTTATACACTTATTAAGAAATTATTATGATTATATGAGCATTATTTTCAGTGTATAACTTTTGACTTATACACTTGATATACACTTAAATTTTTTAAAAAGAGGCGGGTTTTGCAATGTAAAAATAAAAGAGGTGGAAAATGCACGGTTATGTGCTGAACGGATCAGGTCTGCAAAACGCGGGTGGATTGAAATTGGTGCGATGTTGGAGGAGTAAATGTGTTCACTAATATATATTTATATATATTACCCCTAAATCAATACCTTCAATTTAAGAACCACCCCCTACCCTATCCCCCTATGAAACTTTTACTAATACAATCTCCATCGGCGAGAAGAGTAACAGCCTACAAGGCTGCTCACTAGCTCACTTTGTGAGTTGCTCGCACTCGGCTTCACTAATAAATTACTTCAAGTTTCATCTACAACTCTACTCATACTATACCCCACCTTGGCACTGAAAGTTATCCACATTACTCCGAGAGTTTTCCACATTACTCTACAAGTTACCCACATTACTTATGTAAGTTATCCATATTACTCCAAGAGTTATCCACAACCCTCAGTGACTGCTCCCTTTAATGACGGCGAAGCCGTAACATACACACCTACTACAAGAACATACACACATACACACACACACACACACACACACACACCACACCCCCACACCTACACCGAGAGAGAATGTGAGAACATACACACAGGCTCACTCGCGTCCGACTTTTCGGAGACAAAACCGTGTAAGCGTGTCGTCTACGCGCACACTAACTACGCCTTTGTCCCCTGCGTCCGCTCGCTCGCCCCACACACACTCACTTTACTCTACCACACTTACTTTACTTCACTCTCTCACTCTATACTCTCTCACACTCTCTACTCTCTACTCTCTACTCTCTACTTTTTTCGCATCCTACGCACCCAGTGCTCCGTCTGCGGTTGACGGTTCTCTAAACTACGCGTTACGACCTTAAAAATCTTTGCTAGCAAAATAAAAAGAAAGGAGACATAGTCATGCCAAAAATTAGAATTTTAATCCCTACAGGGACTTCACAAGTCGCGCGTTTTTACAAGCCCTTATTCAAAGACGCCGAAAAGACACAATTTGACGGTTTCTCAAAGACCGAATACGACGATGTGCCGTTAGTAGTGCTTGAAAACGCTATCGCTGGCTTTGAAAACCTTGTTGTCTTTGCGTCAACAGCGGTTTACGCCACCGACAGTGAAGGTAAGACGCTTGATGATAAGCCTATCGGTAGACTTTTAACCCTTACAATAAGCGATGAATTACACGCTGAAATTATGTTAGAAGTCGCGTCTCACCTTGCCAAGAAGTTTAAAGCAAATAAGTAAACTTTTTCGCTTTATTCCCGAACGCTTGTTCGGGAAACACTTCTTTTTGTTAGTTTAGGGCGACTAACACCAAACTATAGAAAGGAAAGTATTGATGAAGAAAAAAGAAATTGTTTTTATCGACCCTTTGCACTTTGTTTATACAACAGATGTTATTAAGGGTCGTAATGCCATCTATTATTATGTACTTGAAAACGGTCGTGCAATCCAATTAGGACCGAACGCAGAAATGCTTTACACTGCTACTCGTACACAAGACAAACCTATCAAATTAGCTGTTACTATTGAATACGAACTTCATAATTTTGAAAGTTACATAAAAGCTTTATCAAAAGCTTTATACAATTTAACAGCTTAATTCAACTTACATGGAGAGTGTAGATTCATACGCTCTCCTAATATTTATGAAAGGAACTAAACTTATGTTAAAATTTTACTATGGTGATGAAGAAGTAACTATTAACTACACACCTAAACAAGGTCTTTATATTAAAATTAAAGAGCAAATTATCCCTTTTACTGATGCATTTGAAAAGACACTTGTAGACCACTTTGGATACTTACAACTTGATCTTTTCCGGAGTTCTTATGCGAAAAAATAAGAGTCACATTGACTACGTTATGAATAGGTTCAGCAACATAATGTCTCGTCATCCAGGGCTTAAACCTGGTCTTAAACATACTCCGGCGAAGGTAATCGCAATCGCACACCAAACGATGGATCAAATACATGGTGGTCCGAAATTTGAGAAGTGGAACTACTTCTTTAAATGTAGCGAAGACCTTACATTAGAGGTCTATACAAATCGCTATCGTAGAGTCAGAATATACTATGACTTAGACTTTGATGAAAGTATTGCAAAACTCTTTGCGGCAATCTTTCTAAAATAAAATGTTAAGGCAGTGTCTTATGATACTATGGTATCTTTGATACTGCCTTCTTTTACTACAACTAAACCTAGGAGGAATAAAATGAAAAATAAACCAATGATGAAATGTGGTCATGCTGCAAATGCAGTAACGGCTGATAACAAACCGGCGTGTGCGATATGTGGATGCACGGAAGTATCTGAACAAGAAATAGACTTAACGGGCAGAAAAGCGAGATGTGTCTACTACGGTAAAACATTTACCCACCAAGGACGGATAGTCACTTGCACAAGCGAAACTGAATCAAGCACATCACTACCATTCTTCAGACACAAACCTGAAAGCGAGTATGACGAATACTACTGTGGCTGTTGGGGTTGGGACTAATGCTAAAAAATTAAATTAATTTATAAAGGAGAATAAAAAATGAAATCAATTTATGATGAAGCAATAGAAATATTACTTAATATGGGAGCTGAATTCATTTCCGTTCCTTGTAATCCAATAGGTGAAGAAAATAGTGATATGATACATCTTAGAGATGCTACCGAAACTTATGAAGCAAATATGCATAAAGTTGTAAAAGCACTCAAACAAGCACAAAAGCAAGAGAAGTTGTTAGAACTTTATAAAGAATTAGATGACTGTATCGTTGCACCTACAGGACATCATGTATGTAGATATACAGATGATGAGAAATATGCTCATATCAGAAAGCAAATCAAGGAGTTAGAAAATGAATGAAACACTAAAAAATGAATTGCTTATTTATCAAGCAGCGCAACTATTACAAGAGATTCGCATAGATCGACGCGACGCGAAACAAGTCAGACGGAAGGTTGTTGCAGCTTTTGAACTTTTACGCCAAGCAGGATACGAGTTTGATGGAGAATATATTCAGGAATATATTAGACACTGCCAAGTAGATGGTAGACACGCACGAAACGCTGCTTTAAACTACAACGATATGCTTAATTCACTTTCTCAACCTAAAGAATATTACGAAAAATTATTAAGGAGTAAAGAGAATGAATGAAGAAACAAACATTAAAGGATTAGAAGCATTACAAAAACTGCGTGATTTAGTTGAATACTTGACCAGAATTGATTATGTCCCAAGCGATTTAAGAAATGAAGTTAAAGAATTGCTTATCAAAAGTTATAAAGATAGTAATGGTTATTTCTCACAAATTGAAGAAGCACTCAAACGCAACGAACCTATGAAACCGAACTATGGTGGCAGGTTTCCCCAATGTCCTGTTTGTAAAAGATTGCTTCATAGTATATGGCAGAAATATTGCGATAATTGCGGACAAAAATTAGATTGGAGTGATGATGAATGAATAGAGAAGAATTCGATAAATTATATTTAAACAAAGTAGTTCATTGCGATACCAAAGAAAAGGCTAACGAGTTTCTAGCACTAGCAGATTGGGAAACAAATGAAGAAAAAACTTGTTATCGCATTACAAAAGATGGTATGTTCTTTGCCTACACAAGCCATTACGATCAATACGGTTACCAAATCGTTGAATACCAACTACAACCAAAGTTCAAAGTAGGCGATAAGGTCAGAGTTAAAAATACCATATATACAACCATTAATGGAAAAGTTGGGGTTATCGTAAACTTACAATCAATGCGTATAGGGTTTCATATTGTAAAAGTTGATGATACACTATGGTTTTTAAACGAAGACAAATTAGAAAAAGTTGAAGAGCCAACAAACGAAAAAGAAACCATTGATGACATCATCGAAGAAATCGAATATCACCAAAAAGCAATTAATGTATTACACGATAGATTAAAAAGGAAAGAGCAAGGGGAAAATAAATAAAAAAGGGAGAAAGAAAATGAATGAATTAAGACAAGAAATTACTTACTTACAGCAAGAAATTAAAATCTTGCGAGATGAACTCGAAGTCTATCGGTGGAGAGATAAAAAAGCGGTTATCTTAAAAGAATTAGGACTTACTCGGTATTTAACAAAATATAATAGAGCCGAAATCATAAACGCATACGAAACAAACCGGCTATTTGCATTGATTGAAGCACTATTCATCAACAAAGAAGCCGATGACTTACTAAGTAAAGGTTATACGATAGATGAAATCATTAAGGCAGTCAGGGAGTGGGTTAAAGAACGTTTAGATGAAATTGAAAAGGAAAATAAATAAATTATGAAAAAAGAAATGACAACTAATGAAATTATTAAACAGATTAAACAGGATCTGAAAAACAATGTTATTAAAGTAGTCGCTGCCGATGGATACAGGTATTATACAGACACTCAAACTGAGTCCATCATCGTTCCATTAACTACAGTGGAAGATACTGCAGAGGCATACTATAAACTTATGATTGCTCCGCATACAACACAATCACAATTAACGATTGAAAAATTACCTCGTGTAAGTATGTTTGTCGGACAACCTGATACAGGTAAAACTTATAAAGCAATTAAAATTGCCGAAGAGTTAGGGATAGAACCTATCTTTAAAATGTGTAATGATAGTGTGAACTTAGAAACATTACTAAAAGACTTTGTCTTACGTGATGGTAAACCAAGTTTTGAAGAAAGTATGACTATCCAAGCACTCTCTGGTGATAAACCTGCAATCATTATTCTTGATGAATTTAATACTTTACTTACCGGAGTTATGAAAACGTTACAACCACTCTTCGATGATACAAGTACACACTTTGAATATGCGGGTAAAATCTATAAGAAAAATCCTAACTGTAAATTTATCGTAACTTTAAACGATAAAGATAAAGGAATTAGCGTCATACCTGATGCAATCTTAAGTCGTAGTGCGATTACTTATTTTGATCCAGTCGATCTTACTACTTTAAGTAAATGGACAGGATACGATCTTACATATGTGACTCATGTATATAACATCTTTAAAACTTTAGGGATTTTAAATATATTTGGCACAAGACAATTAAAAATCTTACATGACATCGACTTACAACAACGGACTCAACATTTAATTGGTCTGTGTGTATTACGTAATCTTGATGCAAACATCGTAAATCAAATTGAAATTCAATCAATTTTGACAAAAATATAATGAAAGGATTGTGTGCATGTTCATGACGGCTGTCTTGAAACAGGCTCACAAATAAGGTATAATAGATGTAATGGAAGAGAAAACTTCAACTAAAACACTAACACTTCAAGAGATCCGTGATAATGCTTTCGCGGATCTTCTTACTTTTACAACTAATACGTTCTACGGCAATCCTGAATACGACATTACAGTACGATTCGGTGATAATAATTACTACGATCAAAAGGAGATTGTTCTTAGTAAAGTAATTATGGATGAATTCCAAAAGATTAACATCCCTCGTTTTATTATTTATTACCATGAAGTAGGACATCACTTATATTCACATCCAATGTTTAAAGTACTTAATATGTGGGAACAAGTGAAAGCAGGTCCTGTGGCGTTTGATAAACGTTACCTCCATCTTGTGAACTGGATCGAAGACTTCTTCATTGAAGAGAAATTATTAGATGATTATTTTTATTTAACAGACATCATTAATTGTATTCGTAAAATTCCACCTGCTTATGACATTCGTCAAATCGAATATGCGTTTAATTTTTATTACACCTATAAAGGTGTAACACCGGCGTTAAGTTATACTGATGCAGTTGTGTTTAAAACCTATATCGATACACTACTTAAAATGCGTCACGCTCCAATGTTCGGTACAGGTGTTATTATGCAACTTTATATGAAACCAAATCGTGAAACAAGTTATGTGAAAACGATTATTGAGTTTTATAAATGGTGTCAATCTCGCGGAATATTTCCGCCTGATGATGTAACACTACCAGAACTCACACATCCTACAAACTATTTGGCACCCGAGCAAGGAGATGATGGTAGTACAACAAATAACAATACTAACGATTCTGATGAAGACAAAGCCGGATCTAATGGAAATAAAAACGGATCTTATAGTGATGGTAACCTTGGCAGTCACGTTGTTTATAAAGAGATGCCGGTTACAAATCAAACAGCACAAGAACTTATTGAAGAGTACGTGGCTGAAAATAAATTAATTGATAAACACATCATTGATATGTCACAAACATACCAAACAGAAAACATAACACTTGACGGATTATTTAATTCGCGTCTTAAAGTTTCACCGTTTATTCAAACACGGGTAATCATTCCGAACTTCTTTAATCCAAATCGGATACAAGATATGATGTTATTTAATCAACAAACACGTACATACAATAATGTTGCAATCTTTCGCGATGTTAGTGGAAGTGTATGTGGTTATATTCATTACTTAATTCATTTGATTATGGAACAATTGATAAAGGATATTCCTGTACCTGTTGATTTCTACATTTATGGTTCCGACTTGGTAAAAGTTGATTATATGAGTTGGAACGAATATAACGATACACCTTATGATATCGATGTAGGTGCTTCAACAAACAGTGACTTGATTGCCGACGCCATTACTCAACAGTTCGATGATCGCTTTCTTAATATTATTATAACAGACGGTGATCTTTATCAACTGTATAATCGTGATAACATTGAAGGGCTTTTACAAAATGTTTTTATTATTTATGTTAAATCCGAACCTGATAAGCGTGCTAAAAATTATATTGTGATTGAAGATATTCAGGATTTACCAAAAATCTACCCAGCACTTGCAACACTAGAAAGGACATAATTATGACAATATACGAACTTATATTCGGACAAAGCTCAGGACAAGTATGTTGTGTTTTTCATGATGACACTCGCGCCAGTGCTGGAATTAGTGACATCGGACAATATAACTGTTTTGCCTGTGGAACAAAAGCAGGTAATGAAATTGGATTCATCATGCAATACTTTGGTGTATCATTCCGTCGTGCCTCTACTATTAAATACGGTCTAGAACGGATTGAAAACTTTAAGTATATACGACGACCACTTAGTCAAGAACAAAAAGATTATTTACATTCCTGCGGAATTACTGATGAAGTAATTAAAGAACATATGTTCCAAACAGGAAAAGGAAAACTTACATACCGGCACACTTTTAATGGTATCCCTGTTGGATACACATGGTTTAATGCACCTCAACTTAGCAACCACTCAGTTAGTGATCCTAAATATAAATATGTAGGCGGTACAGTTGCAGGTATGCTTACACCATATGATACAGTCTTAAAATATCCACGCCTTATTATATGTGAAGGTGAAAAGGATATGCTGACTGCATTAAGTTATGGTATACCAAATGCGGTTGCTAAAATTGGCGGTGCACAAACTCCGATTGTTGCCGGCATTAATCTCAATAATAAAGATATTATTATCGTTTATGATTGTGATGATGCAGGACGTGAAGGAGCAGAACAAGATGCTTATACTTTACAAACAGAGTATGGATGTAGAGTTAAGATAGTAGACTTAGGCTTACAAGACAAGGAAGATCTTAATGATTACTTTGTTAAGTATGGCAAGTCTAAAGATGATTTTTATCAACTGATTACATCTACACCACTATTTGTCGCGACACCAAAGATTGTTAAATCAAAAGTGGAACGACTTATTGATGACTTATCAGATGATGAACTTATACAACTTAAAAATCTATTGGAGGAAAAAGAACATGATTAATTTAAGTCAAATCTTAGCGGGAGATATCAAAAACGCAAAAACAGGATTCAATGATGAAGTCCTTGAACCAGGAACATACGTAGGAAAACTTCTCGGATTTACTGAAGAAGATACCTATCAGTATGTCACCTTTCTTATTAATGGACGTAAGTATAACTTCTTCTATAACTATTTCATTTACGATACACAAGATTTAGATGCTCATCTAATTAATTGGATTACTAAACTTGCAACGATTTCTGTAGATGATAAAACATCTTTATTAGAAATTGCCAACAGCGCTATCGGTAGTTCTTATAGAATCGAAATTTATAATTACACCAGTAAGTCTGGTAAAAATGCTGGTAAAGTCCAACATGCAATTAGGTTCAGCACTGCGCCGATTAAAGAAGAAGTTGTAATTGAAACTGAAGAAATCAATGTTGACGACTTACCTTTTTAATTAATTAAAAAATATACCCAACGATATAGTAAAAGTCCATGTTGGCTCTGGCAAATCTTTTAGGAAGGAGTGAGCACATGAAACATGCTTTCTTTTTACACACAGGATACGGTAAGACAAAACTTGTTCTTGATAAAATCATGAACACAATTCCGCGTCCGCGTGTTCTACTTATTAGCACTAAAAATATTATCGAAAGTGCTTGGGGTGCAGAGATTGAAAAATGGTATCCAAACAGATTGACATATGGTTATATTACAGGTGGTGTTAAAGTTAAAGACCGTATGAAAATTATTAATCAACAGTATGATATTTTAGGAATTAATACCAGTATGTTAGATTGGTTTATAAAGAATACCGTATCAGTTAAGGCAAAGAGATATACTAAACAAGGCATTAAATATCAATATAATGTTGAAGAACTTATTGAACGCTTTGACTTATTAATTATCGATGAATCTAGTCTCTTTAAAAGTTATCGTAGTGAACGGTTTAAACTTCTAAAACAGTGGGCACATAAAGTAAAGAATGTGTTCATTCTTTCTGCTACCCCGACTCCTAAAAATATCGAAGATGTATGGAGTCAAATTTATTTATTAGACGGCGGTAGGCGTTTAGGAAAAAATATTACAGCTTTCCGTGAACGCTTTGCGATTCCGGAAGTTATTAACGGTGGCGTTACTTTGTATCGTTATACACATAAAGCCACATCAGAGGTTCTTAAATTGATTCAAGATATTACAACGAGTGTACCTAAACCTGTGACACCGTTATTTCCTGAGCCTACTGTTGTTAAAACTTTTATAAAACCAGATCCGGACACTGCAAAAATGTTAGCAGAGTTCCGTAAAGATTATATTCTGGGGGATGTGATTGCGTTTAGTAAAATGCAACTTATAAATAAAGTAAATCAAATCGCTAGTGGAAACATCTATTCTAAAGATACGACAATCCATCTTAACGACTTGAAATTTAATGCTTTACAAAAATTAATTAGTAAAATAAAAACGCCGGTTCTTGTCATATATAACTATGTGTTTGATCGTGAAAAACTTTTAACACTGCCCGGCGCACGACTACTAAAAGAAGATGAAGATTTTGTTGCGTGGAACAATAATGAAATACCTATCGGTGTTCTAAGTCCTCACAGTGCTGCACACGGCTTGAATTTACAAGCAAGTGAATGTCGAGACATTATTTGGTTCAGCCCTATTTGGGATACTGAAAAATGGATTCAAACAAATGCACGTGTGTGTCGTCGAGGACAACGATATCCAGTGACAATTCGAGTGCTCCTCTTAAGAGGAAGTTTCGATGATTATGCATTTGAATTATGTCAAAATAAGTTCCGTGTACAATATAATAATCTTAATGAATTAAAGAAATGAGGTACAAAATATGCACTATTGTGGTGTGATTATTATAGTTAAAAATATGAAACTTGAAGATGCTCGTAACACACTCGGTGAAGTTTTAGTCAATTATAGAAAAGCGGACTGGTATTCTGTTGATGGCTACCGTGAACGTTTATTTCCTGGTGAAACTAAAGACGCGCCTAAACGTCAACGAATTACTTTAACAGAGTTTAAAGAAAATTTTAAACACTGGGCGTGGAATGCATCTGCGTTCACAGTGATTGGTAAAAAACATTATATAGACGAAGTGTTATACAAAAATGAATTTTATGAGTTTTATAATATGGAAGGTCGTCAAGAATTAATTGATCTTTATAATAAATTATATAAACAACGCATTGCACAAATCATTGATTTTCTCGATGAATCTGAATATGACGTGGTACTTTTAGATTACCACAACTAAAATACAATATGGAAAGGAGACAAGTATGTATAAATACTTAATCTTTGACACAGAAACGACTGGATTGAATATCGTACACGATACTCCTTTCCTGTTTCAATATGGATTAGTAGATGCTAATCTTAATCTTGTGTCTAAACACTATTTTAAAGCTGATGATATTGCAAGTAAACAACAGTTCATCACTTACTTAAAACAAATAAATACTTATGTTGGTGCTAATATTAAATTCGATATCCACATGTTAATCAATGCTGGTATCGATATTAATATCTTTGAAGATAAAAACTTTATTGATGTTATGGTACTTGCACGTTTAGTCGTTCCACACGATAAGCAAAACACCCGTGGTGGTGTGTTTAAAATCGGCTTGAAAGATATGGCTATACAATTTCTCGGAATCAATGCAAAAGATGAAGACCGTAAATTACGTGCCGAACTTAGTCAACTTACATTAGCGCATAAACAACAAATGAAAGATTACTTTATACAAGAAAATGTATGGGCTTGGAACGACAAAAATAATACCATACAAACTAAAGTGTTAAATGAAATTTATAATAATTGGCATAAACACTTTCATAAATATGAAACACTTGCTGATGCGCGCACAGAATTTTTAGAAAAATATCCTGCACCAACATATGCTGATGTTTCAAATGTCGTTACCTACGGGATAAAAGACATTGATTTAACTCACGGTCTATTTAAATTATGGTATCCTCAAGTTGTAGTGCTTAGACAAATCGAAACACTTAAGCGCATAAGCGAAGCAACATTACCCTTAATACATATGGAACGTGAAGGACTAACGATTGATCTTGATAAAGTTATGCAAGATCGTGATGCAATTTTAGCGGAAATGGAACGTATTAAACTTTTCGATCCGCGTACTAATGAGCCATTGACTGTCGGACAACACGCACGACTGAAACAAGTATACGAATATGAGTCTGGTATGTTATTAAAGAGTAGCGATAAAGCATCGCGTGCTGAAATATTAAATGCTTCACCAACAGCCCGTAAAGTTGATTACCTTTCGCGTTTAGAAAAATATCTAAGTACTTATATTAACGGGATTATTCGTAAGATATCTCCTGATAATAAAGTATATACACAATACAACTTAGCCGGTACAATTACTGGTAGACTTTCAAGCGACTTTCAACAGTTTCCTAAAGAAGCATTTACAATGGAAACTGGACATATTATTGATGTGCGTTCGTGGTTTATCGTTCCAAAAAACGCTACTTATATGTTTTACTTCGATTACTCACAATTAGAGTTAAGACTACAATGTGAATGGACGGCAATTGTTAATGGAAATCCTGATACAAACCTCGCGCGCGCATTTTATCCTTATAAGTGTATTGAAAAGAATGGTAAATATTACTATGAAGAAGATCCTTCAATTGAATGGACGCCGACAGATTTACACAGTTTAACTGCAAGTAACGCTTTTCCAACTATCGATCGTAATAGTCCTGATTGGGATCATTATCGTAGTCTTGGTAAACGCACAAACTTCGCAGTGAACTACGGGGCTTCTGCACCTAAAATATCTGAAGCACTGAATGTTGATATGCAGACAGCACAAGCATTGGTTAATGGGTATCGTCAAGCCTTTCCTGGAGTAGTTGCATTCGGTAAATGGATTGGACGCCGTGTCTATTCGACTTCAAGTATTCCAAATTTATTTCTGCGTCGTTATTATTCTACAAATAAACACCAATTACAAAATTGGTTAGTACAAGGAAGTGGTGCGGACTTACTTCTTATTAAACTCCGTGAGGTGTATAATTATATTAAAGATAAACCTCATTGGAAATTACTTATTACTGTGCATGATGAAGTCGGGTTTACATGTGCAGACATACCTGAAACACAACTAAGAAAAGAAGTTGCTGATATAAAACAAATTTTATCGTATCGATTAACTGCAGTTGATGTAATTACAGATGTTGAATACACTACAACTAACTGGTCAAATAAGGAGGATTGGAAATGACAAAGAAAGAAATAGATCGTCTTGAATTGATTAAAACAGAACTTGATATGATCCAGGAAGGTGACACCGATCTATTAGATGGTAACGAAACTTTTCTCGATCGTGCGATGTATTTAGCTTACCAACTAATTGAACTATTAGAAGGTGATTAAACTATTTGAAGGAGTCTTGAAATATAGACTCTTCCTTATTCTATAGAAAGGAAAATAATATGAATAAAGAATTAAAAACATTTAACCCAGGTCAAGCTGTGTTTTATATGCCGAGAGATGCGTCTGGTAATATCTACAAAGTAGAAGCCGGCATCGTAAAACGAATGAGTGACGATGAAACTTATGCATTCGTGTGGTATCATTCTGGTTGCACAGCAGCATCAACACCGGTAGAGTATTTAGAAGCAGCAGTCTTAACAAACGCTCATTTAGACGTTCACAAGGGATGTCCTCAATGTGGGTATCCTGACAAAATATAGGAGAAAAAAATTATGATTAAATTCGATGCAGACACTCATACCTACAGTAAAGACGGTGACGTATACATAAGCGTAACCCAGTTATTACAAAAATATGGATTGAGTGCAGACTATAGTGGAATACCAACAAAAGTTTTGAAAGCCGCCGCAGAACGTGGAACAAAAATACACCGCGATTTAGAACTATATGTTCAAGGAGTGTTAACTCCGCCAGGAAAAAACACACCTGTAGATATGTTTCACCGATATGTACAAACTCAAGGTATTGATTTAAAAACAAGTAAGTCTGAAGAATTACACTATAATACAAAATATAAAATTGCCGGGACTGTTGATTTTCAATACTTCAATAGTGATGGTAATCTTGTGATTGCTGATTTTAAAACAACATCACAATTACATATTGATGCTATTGCTTGGCAATTAAGTATCTACAATTATTTAATATGCGGCGGCAATGTAATGCAATATTACTTCAACCGTTTACAAGTGTTCCATATCCGTAAAGACAAGTTTGTCGCTAAAGAAATTTATATGGTAGACTTTGATGCAGTTGAAGCATTGTTACAAGCAAACTTAAATGGTGATCCTGTCTTTGATTATAAACCAGACAATACAGTTATCATCTCTGATAGCGATACACAACTTCTCACAACAATTCTGCGTGAGGAAGAAAATATTAATGAATATTTAAAAACATTAAAGACACGTAAAGATGAAATCCTCAGCAAAGTTAAAGAAAGATTACTTCGAGAAAATCGTTACCGTGTCACTTTAGATGACATCGATCTTTTATATGTAGCACCACACCAACGTCGTAGTTTAGATACTAAACTTGTGGTTGACTATTTAACGTGGCAAGGCGAAGATGTCGAAACTTATTACAAAAAGACAACAGTTAAAGATAATGTAAAAGTTACATTATTGAAAAGAAAGGATTAGTTATGGAAGAAAAACAAAATGGATTGGGAATTGCAGGGTTTACTATAAGTTTAATTAGTTTACTTGTGCTTCCACTTTTCTTAGGTGCTCTTGGACTTACATTTAGTTCTCTAGGTATGTCAAATGAAACACCTAAAAAAGGATTAGCAACAGCTGGTCTTATTATCAGCATCGTTAGCATCGTCTTTGGCATCTTCAAAGGTGTCTCGATGGGCGTATGGTATTAAGGAGGAAATATTATGGGAAGATTTTATTACGGAGATATTGAAGGCAAATTTTGGTTTGCTGTTCAACCGTCTGATGCCGCTGATCGATTTGGAGTTATAGGACAAGCTCCTGATTATATTACTTACTATTTTTCAAACGCAGATTTGCCTGGTGTTCAAGAAGAATTAGCTAATATTAAAAATACACTTGGTGATAAACTAGCAAAAATGGATGAGTTCTTTAAAGAACGAAGCTATTATAATGATCAGGAACTTCAGGACTTTCTTGGTATCTCCAAAGAAGAAACCGAGATTGCACTAAGAGAGTACGCTGATTATGAACTTGGGAAAAAAATTGAAGCGTGCATAATTGAGAATGGTTCTTGTTCCTTTGAAGGGGAACTATAAGATGATAAAAGAAAAACAAAAACAAGAAGCTATTAAACGAATGAATATTCTAAAGTTACACCCTGATACTATTGAAGTTTTTAAAACAGGAGATGTTGTTTTCTATAGCGAATCTCTTTCAAGAGATTTTCAAGGTATACTTTATTGGGTGTCTAATAAAGAGGATTTCGTTAAAGTAATTAAAGACTTCGAGACTAAATACGAAGCACTTGTTTATCATGCTATACTAGGACATTATGATTTCGGCACCTGTTTAAGTTTACTTTATGTATCTAACAATAAGAGTGAATGGATAACAGATCGCAATGACCTTAAAGAAAATATTACTTATGCCTACGTTCATAACTTCGATGTTCCAGATTTTTCTGAATTTGGAATCATTGGTTTAAGATCTATTAATGGAGGCATTGTAAGAATAGCATGAGTATCTTACAAGAATACGAGTCAATAAAAAGACGAATAGGAATGGAAAAGTTTCTAGGTATCGAAAGGTACCTAGAGCTTCATCCTAATTTATTATTATCTGATATTTATTATAATCCCAAAGAATGGGAATGTTTTGAAAGGTGGTATAACAATGTCAAATAAACAAGAACAAGGACTTTGTCCAGTTTGCGGTAGTGATGATTTAGAATATCATGGTTTTGAAAATGAAGGCACAGAAGTTTTTTATCGATGGGAATGTAATGACTGTCATTCTCAAGGTAACGAATGGTACTCAATAAATTTTGTTAAACAGGAGGTAACCTTTAATGGCAAACATTAGTTCTTCTTTTGGAACGATCACATTAAAAGGTGATTGGACTGATGAACAGATTAAATGGTATCATATTTTTATCATTGGTCTGGGTCATGGATATTATAATACTATTGTCGAGATGGATTTAGAAGATATTATTAAAGAAAAAACCATGTATTTTGTAGGTAACGGTCGGTGGGCTTATATATGTAATCTGGAGTCAATGCATAATTGGATTAAAGATATACGTCTTGATACCATTGAATTCATTAATAACTTTGGCGGACTTAATCAAACAATAACCTACGACGAGTATAACCTTAAATATGCATGGTTATTAAAAGAAATGAATGAGCACGATTTAACAGTTGAGTGGGAGTATACAGATACTGAAGGTGGATTGGGAGTGCTTCAAACAGTTTGCGGCGTTCAGACTTCTACTGGAACCGAATTACTTTTTGCTACAACCAGTGAACAAAACTATGAATATAATTTGAAAAATTTATTTGAGATTGGACAAGAAGACGGTATAGTTGAGGATGCGATTGCAGAAATATGTAAGATATTAGATTATGATCAAAGCCAACTTTGGACTTTATTACAAACTGATCCTAATTGGTTTGATCTTCAACCGTTCATTGATTCAATCGAAGACATTCCAGAAAGGTTGATAAAGGAAGTGCATGACAGTAAACGAATTTGTTAATGACAATAGAAAGGAAACAGTTATGGAAAAAACAAAACGAATGCGAAACATTTTACTAGGGTTCGCAATCAAATATAATAATGATTATGTAAAAATATTTCAAGCGATTCATAAAAGAGAACGTTTAGATGAAAGCGATTTTGAAAAACTCAAAAAGATTAAAGGTGAAACGATTACAATTATCGATAAGGACTATCCTGATATTTTTAAAATGCAGGATAATCCACCGATCGTTTTATTCTTAGATGCACGTGATCAAAGACAATTTAAAGATAAACACAGTGCAACACATCTACCAAATATGCGTGAAGCATTCATATCACATTTTACTCTTATGGGCTTCTTGATGCAATCAGCGGCAGAAGCCTTCGAAGAAGAAATGAAAAAAGAAGAGGAAGAAGTCGACACTTCGAATATGTCTTAATATGAAACATACAGGATACTTAATCGCGTATCATAAATTTGGACGGAGCCACTTACGACGGGTGGCTTCTTCCTACTTACTTTGTTGGCAAAATCGTGAATATTATTTATTAACTAAAGCACAGTATAAACATTTAAAAACAATACTATACATACACGGATCGCTTACCGAAACACTTACATCACTTGCGGAAGTACGGAGTGTAATTTATTCTTATAAAACAAATAATAAAGTATATCGATATATTAATAAATATCGTAAACAACTACAAAAAATAAAGGAGGTATAAAATGTGCCTATAAAAGAAAAAGATTATATGTTTACCGTTACTGTTACTTGGAATGTCGCATTGCCAGCGACTTCTAAAGAAGAGGCTCGTAATATACTTATTGAAGAATTTGCTCAAGAGTATAATATTGATTTAACAGATGACGAGATTAAAGATTTTATCGACGAGTCTGAACCAATAATTAAGGAGGAAAAATAATCATGGCTGTAATTTATAAGCCCGCAGTTAAAGCGGCGAAACCATTAAAAGTTTTGTCTTATGGTCCAACTTGGAGTGGTAAGACACTTAGCTCTCTCTATATGGCAGCAGGAATTATCAGTGTGAAACGGAACTGCTCTGTTGAAGAAGCGTATAAACACATTTTACTTATTGATACAGAGTATAAACGAGGCACACTTTATGCACATGAAGGACCTTATAATCATATTACATTTTCTGCACCATATGATACAGATAAACTTATTGAAATTTTGAATCAAATCAATTACGACGACGCTATTGACGTTATTATTATTGATTCACTAACTCACTTCTGGACTAAAGAAGGAGGTATCTTAGATAGTAAGGCGGAGAAGGATCGTAATAATCCTAAATCAAATCCTTACACTAACTGGCTTGAATTTACAGGTAAATTTAATAAAATGATTGACGCGATTCTTGATTCACCTAAACACATTTTCGTGACAGCTCGCGCAAAATCTGATACAGTCATCACTAAAAATGATGCTGGTCGGACAACCATTAAAACTTACGGACTCAAACCGGAATTACGCGATGACATTGATTTTGAATTTGACATCGTATTTAACATTGATAAAGAAACACATTCATTACTTGTTGATAAAGGCGTCACTGGAATGGCTGCTGTTTATGAAATGGCTACGCCTGATACAGGAATTGAAATTTATAATGTGTTCAATGAAGGTCGGGTTAAAGTCGAACCTACAATCGAAGAAGTACTTGAGCGTGTTAAACAAATCATTGTTACTTCGAAACTCGTTCCGTTTGTTCAATTACAATTGTCAGGACGTAAACTTGATGAGCTTACATTAGAACAACTCCTAGAGTTAGAAGTAAATATCATCAATGAAATCAAAAAGAAACAAATCAAGAAAGGATAAGGACGTAGCAATACGTCCCTTTCCTGGTTATTACTTATGAAAATAATTGAATTATTAGGTGTGGTTGATACTACATATATTAATAAATATTACTTAGATAGCGTAGAAGTAAATTTACGGTTCTTAAAGAAACAAAAAGATATGGAAATTAAATCTATTGTAATTAAACCTATTGTAGAGAAATCACATACACAAGACTTCGGTGTAATTTATGACGGGAATTGGGATGACTTCTTCTTACAGATTCCTGATAATATTTTTAAAACTGTAGTTAATTTATATATCTATACGAAGGAGAATCGATAATGAATGATAATAATAATTTTCATGATAAAAAGATTAAACGTAATGTAGGTCTCATAGATTTATTAGATCTTACTGAAGAAGAGCTAGAGACTTACACTGAATTTTTACAAAATGTTTACGACGATAGTCGTGAATAATCTGTACACGTAAAAAACATCTATACTTTCTTTTATTTTGTTAGCAACACAACACAACATATAGATGTTTTTATTACCCCCTACAATGTAGGGGGTATTTTTTTTTAGTTCCACATGTTTTGTTGACGACGCCACCGCACATACTGTTGCCATTGAATATCTTTAACTAATGATAATGGATCTACTTTAGGTCTACGCATGCGTCCATATTTATTAAACCAATCACGATAGATATTTTCATATCTTGCGTATCTACCATTGTTTGGATAACGATACGCATAAGGTGTATATTTTTTATATGAATTAATATCATACGTCATACTTATTGCAGTTCCGATAGACGCCGGTTTATTCGATACAATTTCTGGCACATGTTTTTGGGCTAATTCACGAGTACCTGTAACAGCTGTTAATGTGTTTGTCATACGCTTAAAAACACCAGTCGTCGCTAGAGCCTGAAATGCTTTTTCTAAATCTTTTGTTTTAATTAAAGTTCGCACACCATTTAAAATAGGATTAGTGCGTTGTAGGATTGTATCACCTGATGCGTTTATAATATCAAGAACATCAAAAGCTCCATTACCTACTCGAATGCCCCAAGTTTTAGTAATTGGAATCCATCCGTTTTGAATTTGGAAACGCACAAACTCATCGTACTGTCCATCTTCATCTGCGAACTGTCCATAGATACCTGAGATAACATCATCTAAGAAACGCATATAACTAGCATCAAACAAACGATCAATCCAGTTACCAACTGTTCGAAGTGGGAATGATAGATACGGAATATCCATAATAAATTTAACTTCAATCGGATCACGTTGTCCATAATTAAACCATTGTTTTAAAGACTCATGAATTCCATCATTATGAGTATATTTATTTATACGCCTATCGTTTAAATAACCTGTAATTCTGGCTACGTTTTCAATCCATTCGTTTACACTGTCATAAGTATATCTAGATGTGCCAAATGATCCAAGTAATTTAGAGAAACTTCGTTCTAATTTTTTCTTATTACTTGCGAGTTGTGTTTTAATTTCATCGATCGTTAATTCTTTTGGACCGCCCTCAGCGATTTGTTTTTTATAGTTTGTAATGAATTCATTTAAATATATAAATTGCTTTTGTTTATATTCGTCAATCTGTGCATTAGATTGCATAAATGCACTGATATCAAATAACATTTCTTGGAAATTTTGATTAAACATTTTATCATATTCTGAACGTCCTTTACGAACCTTCTTTAATGTTTCTTGTTTAATGTTGCCGTCAGCGTCACGAGCATCGACACGTAAACCAGCGACCCAACGATTGTCAATGAATTGATTATCATATACAGTGTAATATTCTGCGAAACTCAAGTTGCCTAAAAATTGTAAGACAGAGTCAAGTACATACGGATCATATTGTAAACTTTTATGTTCTTTAATTTTATGTAAACGGTTCAATAAATTACCCGCATATTCTAATTTATATTCAGAGCGATTATTGTGTCTGGTAATTATGATATAACTTTCTAGAGAATCTATAATACGATTTAATTTTGTATCAATAACATCAGTATGTGATGACTCGCGTTTTAATAATGCTTCAATATCGATAATGTCTTTTTGAATTGACGCCAATGTAAACATACGTTCTTCACTATATTTTTGATAAGCTTCATAAAGTTCTGCACCAAAGCGTGCATTATAAAGGATTTCTTTATTTGTTAAAGCATACATTCCATTCTGTTCAACTTGTTTACTCACTAATTGATGGTATGTATCAGTTAAGTTTCTAAACAAAAAGCCCAGACTTAGACGCATTGTTAGTTTTTGTATTTGTAAGAACCGATTTATGTATGGAGCAAAGCGTCCTTGCAACATATAAGGTTTATAAGATTCTTTAATACTTGACATAAAATCATCTTTAGTTGTGAAACCAAAAGTAAAAGGATCTTCAGCTCTTGTCACTAAATTAAAAACGCGTTTAAGATCTTTACCAGATCTAATCTCCTCCACTTTTAATGTTGGATTTACAAACTGATCAATTCCTAATTGTTCTACAAAGATTTCTCCATTCCAAAGATAGTATTGTTTTTTTACCATATATAAAACATTTTTTTGCGGTTCTGTAACATCGCTTAAACTATCAACTCTTTTCCTTTTACCTTTCCATGCGAACGCAATATTTTTTTGTTCAGTTAAAAGTAAATTATGGATACCGTTAAAGCGTTGCTGGTTAAATGAGAACGCTTCTTCAATTCCATTTGGTTTTATATAGTCGTTAATAAATTTCTTTAAATCTTTAACTGTTTTAATTTTTAGTTTCTTAACGACTTTTTTAGGGACAGCATCCGTAAGACGGAATAGATCTAACAATGTATAGGCGAGAGTTTCATAGTCATAAGCATATGTTAACTTTGTTAAATAATATGGACTTTGTTCATACCATTTATAAAGTTCATCCCAATCATAATCATCAAACGCCGGACCTTTTTTCATCGGCGAGATTATATCTAAGAACGGCGCTTGCCGATTGTACGCATTTTCTAAACGCATATTGTGCGCTTTATTAACATCTTCCTGTGTAATTATTTTATCTTTTGAATCAGGAACTTCAGGTTTGAAAGTTGTAAAATCTGACATTTGTAAACCTTCAGGTGTTGCTAATAGTTTCATTAACCCTCCGAGGTTCTGTATAATTAACGATCGTAAAATATAATCTTTTGACTTTTGGAGCGCTTCTTGTTTTTGTTTTAATAAATCATCAAATGCTTTAACAACTATCTTTGGATTTTTATGTCCCTTTGTTTGTTGATATTTTTCTTGTTCAAGCGCCTTTAAAGATTCATCTATACTTTGTAGCTGTTCTCTTAGGTACGTAATTTGTTCGTTAATTTCTTTTATTTTATTTTGCGTGTTCGTATATTTATTTGCTTCTCTTGTGATATTTAAAAGATGCTCTTTAACTTCTTGTTTTTTATACACTAAGTCATCTAATATATGTAATGCACGCCGATAGTAGCGATCACGCGATATCTTTGTATTTACATCTGTTGTTACATCAATATTATCAATACTTTTAAAAGCAGATGTTATTGCATTCATTAGTGCTTCTGCAATATCGTCTATTGTTTTTTTATTATGATTTAAATCAACATTACGCGCACGTAAAACATGGGCAATATAATCTTGTTGTAGTGCATCTTGTTTTTTAAAGAGTTCGTGTTCATTATCACTTAATTTTTTAAATCCAGCGCCACCGCTGTATTGAATAATATTTCCTTCTTCATCGCGGATGTTATATTCTTCTTCAGCGAAATCATTTAAAAGAAAACTTTTAACAATTTCGTCTTTTGATCTTTCTATAAAGTCATTACGAAAACTACGTAATGACATATCATTTAAGAATTTAACGAAATGTTCTTTGTTTTTTAACCATTTCGAATCCTTTGCTTTTAATTTATATTTTTTAGACACGCCAAAAGTTTGCTCCATAGTATTACTTAGAATATAATAGACACTTTGTATACGGTTATACCCGAAACGTAAGTGGTCAAAATTAATTCCCATCTTCCAAAGGAGTTTTAGATTCCTGTTAATTTCATCTATATCATCTGCTTTTAAAGCGTCATTTAAATTTGTAAAGATTTTTTCAAACTCTGGTAATATTGAACCAGCCGCTGTATTCGGAATATTTTTGAATAAAGAATTTAACATAATAGCGTCTGTGATAGAATTGTATGCTCTTCTTATATCTTCCCGATTTATAAAACTCTCAGGAATCATAATACCTTTTGTCCCGTCTGAAATATCTTCACGTCTATTTTTGATTTCTTGCATGAGTTGTTTTTCAGCGAAAACATTAGATCCTATAAAATAATTCTCTGTCAACCCTGTTGATAATTTACGTTTAGCTAATTCTCTAATTTCTTGTGCCTGTGCTTTAACTTCTTGGAAGTGTTTTACTAAGTTCATATTAGTTGCCCCGTGTTTCGTTAAACTAATCGGAACTTGCATTGCATCATCTAATATGTCCATTTCATAACGTCGGATTAGTTTTTGTTCAAAGAAACCTTTTGACAACTCCATTACCGCATCTTTAAATTGATCCTCAATTTTTCCTTCTGTGAGTTTTATAAGTGTTCCTTTAAGGATCTTTTGGATCGTTACTATGTCCGAACCGAAGTAATAAGTTAAAATTTGAGCTTTTAATTTGTTTGATATAATGTGTGACGTATTTAAACTTAAAAGACTTTTAACAACTTGGTCATCCTTTAGTGATGAATTTTCTAAGATCGATTTAACATCACCCACAGTTGTAGTTTCGCTTCCAAAAAATCTAAGAATCGAAGGTAGTTCTTTTACTACTAAGTTTGCATCACGTAAATTTTCAAACAGAATGTTCGCTAAATATTTTTTTACTGAATCATTTTCTGATGTTTTGTAAATATACATTTCGTGTTCTTCTGGCATTAATTCTAAAATATCTTCAAGTGATGGATAATCATCTTGATTTTTTAGTTTTTCAAAAACATCCTCACCTAAAAGTATATTTCCTAAATCATTTACCGTGCGCGCTTTTAACAATACCCATGGGTTTTCGTTTAAATCATAGTTGAATATAATATGTGACCCTTTATAAAGTGCGAGCCGCGCACTGCCGACAGTTCCAATTTCTTTTTTAGAAACAAAAGCACGTTGTACTGTTTTGTAATTTTCAGAATCAATTAACTCATTCATTGTTATTTGTTCAATTTGTTGTTTGAGTTGATAGTCCGTTTTTATACGTTCATATATATCTTCGACAGTGTTTAAATCATAGTTGTTGAAAATTTCAGCACCACGCCCGTGATTATCTAATTCACGTTCTGATAAAACTACCACATCGGTTAATTCTTTATTTGCTTCATACATTTTTTCAAACGCAATTATCTTTTTAAACGTTGTTAAATTTTTATTAATAAATTTTTTAGCGACACCATCTGTAGCATTTTCAGAATAAATATCTTCAAGAGGATATTCATCCGTGTAATCTAATTCACGATAATGTGACCGCATGTAGACATTAACCCATCGGTTTAATTCTCTGTATGTCATTTGGTCAATGTATTCGTCCAAAGTATAATGTTTACTTTCATCTTTTTGTGTGTTTAAAGGAACTGCCTTTAATGTCTTTTTATCGATAAGTAAATTTTTAGAGGCGTTTTCTATTAAATCATATACTTTATTGTCAAGGGAAGACCACTTAGGATTTTTCTTCAATCCAAAATATTTTTTAAAGTTATCATAGGTGCTGGCGAACAGTTCAAAATATGTACGAATGTTATCAGGACGCAAGGTTTTATTGTAAGTCTTCTTACTCTTTAAGTCCCCTCTAATTCCAACAATGTGTGTAGGTACTTCGTATTGTTTATCTCCTGTTTCATAAAACTTCGCATTTAATTTGTAGTGTTCGTCATGTGTAAAGATACGTGTACTGATCCCGTGTCCTTTCAAATCAGATTGTACCTTCATTAAATAGTCGCTTGGTTTGTCTTTTTGCTTTTCGCGAGTGGTCGCTTCCCAGAAGTCCATGTTATCATAATACGAAAGTTTAGACGCATCTAAATTTTTTAGTTTATCAATGTGTTTTTTACTAATCGCCATAATTCCAATTTGGTCTCCGTCATTATCCATTTTCATCATTGGATAGATGTAGGGTGAAAGTTCGACACTATAATGATTGTTGAAACCGACGATTTTAATCATAGAAACAGCGCCGTAGCTTTGGACAGGTGATCTGACAATGAGCGTATAACCGACAACCCGTGCTTTTTTACGGAATTTAATGGTATACGACTTTTTATCAGTCTCATAAATTGTTATCGTATCCGTGTTAATTATTCCGTTACGGTTTAATTTATCAATATAATCGTAGTAATCATATTTGTTATTGAAAGTAATTGACATACCTTTATTGGCGGTAGTATATTTCGTATCTTTGTAATTACTGGTAAACGACGTGGCGTATTTCCAGTCTTCATCATTTAAAGATTCTTCAACTTGCCATAACTTTTCATGCTTTAATAATTCTTCATAGGCAAGTTTAGGTAATATACCAGTACCTATTTCTAATTCAGGGTTTGTTAAAGACTGTGCTCTAACACCAGGATATCTTCTAGAATTACGCCCGTATATAATACTATTAGGACCTTCATAAAGTTTTTTGTTCGCATAATTTTTTACTTCCCTGTTCTTTTCAGCAAGCATTTTCTTGCGGACACCTTCATTGTTTTTATAACTTGTAAAAATATTATAATATTGTTGCAGTCTCCGGCGTAAATCTTTGTGTTGTATTTTGTTTAACGCATCTTCGTATTCTTCTTTCGTGATATTTTCACGATCTTCAAAATAATATTGAAAACCCAACTCTGACATTTTTACAAATTCATCTATATAATCTTCTACAGGTGGGAATAGCTCGTTATATAGTTCTATACCAATACGCTGCTTCAAGGCAATCGATACGACATTTGATAATAAGAATCCTTTGAGAATACTACCAGAAGTGTTTGCTAATGGTACTGCGATTCCGTCGACTTCAAGGAGCGCCGATCGTGTCTGTGCGTCTTGAGAAAGGTTCGAAGAGTCCATTACAACATATAATTCTCCGCGATAAAAAGTATCGAAAGGTTTCATTGTCACGAAGTCACGTTCGTTTTTAGCATTTCGGAAATTAAATTTAATGTCTTCATAGACATGTGCTTCGATGAGTTTGTAGAAGTTGCCATTTATGATATCGTCCATAACATCGTGATATGCTATTTTATCGGTAACAATTAATTTATCTCCTTTAATTGTAAACGCATCTAACAACTTCTTTTTTATTCCATGTGCTCTAAGAATTTTTAATTGCTCTTTTGTAAGCGTACTATTGCCTTCATGATCACGCTCATCAATTAAGAACTTACGGATAACGTTCAGTGCCATTTCAACACGTACGGCAGAAACACCGCGACTGTCAACAGACGCATCGGAAGCAATGATATCAGCTCCTGTTTTCGCTTTAAGACCTTCTACAATTCTAGGACTACCTTTAAACCCGTAAGCATGTAAGAATGTTTTTTGACCTGCAACCCACAGATTACGTGCAAACTCAGCGTCCATCGCATAGTTATCTTCAAACACATCAGGGATGTTGTAAAGTCCGACCGTAATATTGATTCCTATTTTATGCAGTGCGTCTTGTCGATAATCTTCATATTGTTTTTCAGTTACAATGTTTGGTGTGAATACATCAGCGTAAAGTGTCTTACCTTCTTCTTGCGTCGGGTCTGTGTATGTTCTTATTAAAAAGTTATTGCGAGCCACACGTGTGCGCAGTTCAATCTTTCTATTTAAATTGTGGACACTTGTATCAGCTTCCAACACTTTAAGTTCTTCTTGAAGTGTTTTATTTTGATCAGCTAGATAGTAGATTAAATTGTCTTGTTTGACTTCGCTTTCTTCATCTATTTTTAATAATTCATTGATAACTTTAATCTTTGTCATACGTTGAGTCATCAGTTTAGATGCAAGCATCGAACGAATTGGAGCAATGTTCGTCTGCAACGCAGGTTCATATGTCGCGAAATTACGCATCCCGAAACGTTGATTTGCTAACGCTTCTGTAGTGTTGATGGGATATAAATTGTGTTTCGTAATAAAGTCTTGTGAAAGATCAGGGAATGCATCGTAGAAACCTTCTTCCGGGAGTTTTAATGCGATGTGATCACCGTGTAAACTTTCTAACGGTTTAATATATTTTTCATAGGTTGCCCTTTGTATAGGCGCGATATCATCAATCTGTAGTTCATCTACAATTTTACTTTTTACACGCATTTCTCTATCGTACTTTTTAATTGCATCTGCGGTAGCATCGACTAAACGGAGTGAATCATTATTACCTAACTCGGTGATAGAGTTGACTTTCAAATTAAGAGCCTTAATGTCCTTATTACTTTCTAACTTACTTATAAGGTCATCACCCTCTTTAGCGTCTTTAAGAACCTTCATAACATTATATGCTTTGTTCCAAGCTTTAAAACTACTGTCCTTTTCTTTGTCAGTAATATACAGATTGCCTTTAATATTTTTAAGTAATGTATTATAAAAATTACCGTTTATTATATTGGTAAACTTTTTCCACTCCGCACCATAACTTGAAAAATTCAATGGACTTTTAGCGGGTTCACGACTTATTAAATAATTTTCTTTTGTGTAATAGTTATAATTGCCTTCAACGAATAAGCCATAATTTCCTTCACTATTAAGAGCTGCTGTGATTTTTATGGCATTATGATGCTCTTCATCGTAGATTTGAAAAGTATATCTACCTGTTTCCGGGTCGCGGTAATAATGAATTGTATCTTCATCCAGCACAATGATAAATCTATTATGTCCTTCAAAAGCGTCTCTATAAATATAAACACCGGACTCTGGATCACGAGTGCGTTGACTATTATACTTACGCCATTCTTCGAGCGTTTTCGGCGCCGGTAGTGTATTAGAGAGTATATTAACAAAGTCCATTGCTTCTGCGTATTCAGCGTACTCTTTATAACGCTTGACTCTATCGTAAAGAATACTATACATTTTCATCATTCGTTGTTTGTTATATTGTTTTCTAGTGTCAACCCCTTCAATTTCTTTTGTTGGTTCGAATTCTAAAAAATCTAAAGTCGCTCTATATGTATCTAAAGTGTCTATAAGTACCGTTTCAATGTGTTCTATAAATGGCTCTGTTAAAATTACACTTGTGTCGTTGTCAATAAGATATTGTTTAGAAAGGATATAACGCCCCTCTTCTTTTAACAATCTTAGAAGTTCCACTACAGCTTGGTTGTGTGTACTGCGTGTGTGTTCTTTTAATGATTCACGGATGTGTCTTAACACGTTTAAAGTTAGTTTTGATTTATCTAGCGTGTCTTGTCCATCAATAGACTTAATCCCTAGTCTATTTACTAGGTCTAATATCTTATTGTCAGTTTCTTCAACATAACTTATTATTGCATTGTTGAATTTTGCTAATGCATCATCTTCAAGATAGTAGCGTTTAGTATCTAACATTTCGGTAATAGCCTCGATCTGTTGCTTTAGATAAGGAATGTCTTTGTTGTCAATAAACTCATTAAAGATTTCTTCAATCTTTGCCTGCTCTTCGTTGCTTTCAACATATGAGACCAGCTTACTAAATAGTTCAATGTTATTTTTAATTTCTCCAAGATACTGTGCTTCGATTATATTAGACATCTTTGTGTAATCTAAAAAGTCTGCATTGCTTAAATTTATCCTTAATGCTTTTATGTTTGTATTAAGAACTTTCGAAGCTTTTTCCCATAGGTCATCGGTGATTGCATTATAATCAGCTCCTTCGTCGATTAACCGATTTGTAATTACTTCTTGATCCTTCGCGTATGTTTCTACAACTTGTTCTAGTTGCTTTAGTTTTTCTGTCAATTCGTCTTGTTCCGCTTTCATTGCGGCGAGTCGATCTTTTAAAAGACCGATGATATCTTTATTACCGCCTTTTGTGGCGTCAATCGCGAGTGTACGTAAAATCTCTAATTCTTTCAACTTTCGTTGTTGTAGTTGAATTAGTTGTGTTGATGATACCATCTGTTTAAGATCATCATCGGGGAGGTCAATGATCTTTAACTTGTTTTTAAAGTGGTCTAAAATTTGGGAGCGGATTGATTTATGCTCCTCAGTATCAAAACTCGGTTCTATCCCGTTCAACGCATCTTCATAAGCGCCAACGACGACTCTTAAAAATTCATCAATGTGTTCTTTAAGTTTCTTCACATTTTCCGGAGAGTCGTATCGCGCATCTAAGTTCCGAGTAAATACTTTATAAATTTCTTCCTTGTCAATGTTATGTACAATGTATTTTTGTATCAAATCTAAAAGCTCACCGATTGGACTATCTTCCCCTTTGAAGAATGCTTCACGAATCCGATCATTAAAGGTAAAGCCTAATTCATCGGCATTAGCAGCGAGTTGTAAAGAAACGACAGTTGATACAATTCGTTCGGATATTTTATTTACTAGCGCAGCAATATAGTCCAGACTACGTTTATCCCGATAGCGACCTTCTTTTATTTCAGTCTTTCGTGTTTCTAATTCTTCATATAAAGCCTGTATTGCACCTTCACTTATAAGATCGTTGACTCCTTTGTCCTTTAATAAGTCTAAAGGCGTTGTCTTACGGATATTTGCACTAAGTTCATTTACGATAGAGCGTTGCAGGTATCCCACAATAAATGACGGAAGACTGTCGGTGTTGAAATCTTTTGAGGATGTTAGGACAATTGTATTTTTATTATCGCTTATAATGTTTGATAAAAGAGTTAGTGTTGGTAATTCTAATTTTGCTGTTTGAATATCTTTCAACATTTTGGTAAACCGTTTTTTAAGATCCTCTTCGGAGAGTCGTTTAGATCCGCTTACCTGCCAATCTTTTTTGAGGTCTTCATAGAGTGCGTTTAAAGGTTCACGCCAACTGCCATCTTCTTCAGGATAGAAATCTGGGCTTTGTACATATTGGTTTATCACGGTTATTTTTCCGTCAATCCTTTTAACAATCACAAGCCTGTAAGGTTGGTGAGATCCATTCTCTGCGATATATGTATCAGCGTGTACGACCACTGGACTTTGTATATTTTTATTTTGTTTAAGGGCGTTCGCGTACATGAATAAACTATTTGTAATCGGATTATGTTTATTAAGCTTATCGCCACCTTTTTCAATTATACCCCATAACCGGTCTTCATCTTTTTCATTTCCATATGATAATTCTTTAACAACGCCTTCTATTGCGTCGGCGTCCCTACTGATCTTATTATTGTGTTTATATATATTGATTGGTGAGACGTTTTCACGGTAAATCTGTATGGTACGTTCATCGGCTTTGTTATAAGCAGTTCTTGCTTCCTCTTCTGCTTTTAAAGCACGGGGTATTTCACTTATAAGACTTTCTCGTGTACTCTTATAGTTATCTATAAACGACTTTAGTGTATTATTCTCTTTGTTTATTTTATCCAAAGACGCTAAAATCTTTTTATTCTTTTCATATCTATCGTATTCATTTCGTGCTTCTACATACCAAGGCAGCCACACGTCAAAAAGATCAGTCATAACATCTGTGAGGTTATAGAGTGTTTTTAAATGCGCGACAAAGTCGGCATGTTTATCCTTACTATATTTTTTATTGACTAGTGTTTCAAGTTCTCTTATTTTGTCTTCTTTAAAATAACGAGGACTATAAGCATCGGTATGTATATCCAAAAATCTATTGAAGAGGTGTTTGAAACTGCCTTTCTTGGTTTTTTTCTTACCTGCTTTTTTGGTTTCTTTCTTATCTGCTTCTTTGGTTTCTGCCGTGATTAAAGTGTCGCGGGTCGCTAAAATAATTTCAATAACTTCTTTTAGTGAACGAGAACGTAATTTTTTCTTACCGAGTAATTTCACGACCTTATTATAGATTTCAGGAAATTCGTTTTTAATATCATCAAATAGATTTTCTCGTGTGTATTTCCCTGTGCTTAAAACTGAGGAATTTAATTCATTATATATATTATTATATTCTTTCTGTAGTTTTTTCTGGGCTGTAGATTCTTTAGATGCTACAACAACAGACATGTTATATTGTTCAGAATATTCTGCGCGGCGTGCGGATTCATAAACATGTAGCGGTATTGTATTTTTTCCTGCCTCTAGTTGTGTTAACTGTTTGTTAAAGATGCTGTAGTTCGTTGACCAGGCATCGTAGTGCCACGACGATTTATTAACTTTTCCTTGTACGTCTTCTTTGATTTTATACGAGACTGTAATAGCATCTCTCGTTTCATAGATGATGTCTAATACATCGCCAATTGTTTTATCTGTTAATGTGTGTTCTTTTAAAAGATCAGTAATCTGTTTATAGATTTCAGGATGTGTATTTTCAATTGCATTAAATAAATCCTTACGCGTATATTTGTTGTCTGTTAGAATTTCTTGTTTAAACTTCGAAGCAATGTCGTCATAATTTTTTCGATATTCATAGAGTTTTTTAAACGCTTCTAATTTCTCGTAACCGTAGTTACGTGTTTTTTCCAAGTAGTTATCATCATTCTTACGTAGCGAGGCTTCAATACTGTTTCTTTCTTTCGTGTAGATACTGTTTTGGATTAGTTCTGCGCGTGCTTGGATAGACGGTGTTTTATATACGTTATTGTATAATTGTGTACGCATGTCTTGCGGTGTCTTAATATCGTCAAGTTCTTTATTTTCTTTTATTTTTTCTAAATTAGAAAGGATACGTTCTTCCGCCTCTGAAATAAGTTTCTCCACATCTTCGGATGTGGCAGCCTCGGGGAACCTTTCCCACTCATTGTTTACTTTTTCCTTTGTATAGTTGTAGTGTACAATGAGTGCGACATCGTTTAACAACGCTTCATTCTTCTCAAACGCCTCTACCAACCCATCACTGTTTCTCTTAACAGCGAAGAGATCATAGGCAACGTTACTTAAATCAAAATTAGGTTCTTTTAATTTATTAATAAGCAGTCTTGTATTATCATGAACATTAATTATTTTGTGTGCGTTGAAACCGCTGCGCCACATATTGACTAACATAATTAAGCGCTTTAAAATTTTCTGATGATCCAGATTAGTTTCATCAAAATTACGCCGATGTATAACTCCGAATAAAGTTTTAGCCGTAAGATAAACATCAAGTTCACGCACACTTTCTGCACTTGGAATTGCTTTTTTATTGTTTTTCTTTAAAATTTGATAAGCCTCTTTTTGATAACCGAGAGTAAGTATTGTGCGGATCTCGTTATTGACAGTGTTACGGTAAAATTTATTTGAATCTCTTTGGAGTTTGTTTTGCTTTTCAAAAAGTGTTTTAAAGTTAGTGACAGCTTCTTCAACAGTTATATTCAAAGTATCTGATTTAGTAGTATAAACATATCCGATAAGTCCTTTTAAAAGCTCTTCGTTGAAATGAAATAATACATTAAGATTATCGTCAAACCATTTTTTCGCCGCCTTGAAAGCGTCATCAAGTTGAACGTCGTGTCCTTTCATTTTCATTAATTCAACAACTTGATTGTATATCTCTACAAACACATTATTCATATTGCGGTCTGTTTTCAAGAGACGGATATAGTTAGTCACTTCATGTATTTGAATAAATTTATGTTCAGGTATACTAGGGTCTAACGCAAACAAAATATCTGATACAGCCTTAACTGTGCCGTTAAGTAAAGGTGAAGTGTGACCTATACTGTTATAGTTAGGTGCACCCATTGCGGCAATTGTAAATAATATACCGTCGCCGTGACGTCGTTGTATATCCGATTGAAGTTGTTGTACATCAGTCATTTCTTCAGTAGAGTCTATAAATAAATCTTTGGTTAGATCATAGTTTACTTGTATTGCTAATGTTTTCGCCTTAACATTTTTATGTACATATTTTTGGGCAGACAGTCCGTGTTCCGTATATTCATACTCACCGTCGATAATTCTACTTGTATTTTCGATACGTGCCTTTTGACGACTTAATGCTGTCTTTATAAATAACATATCTTCTTTAATTGCTTCTTTAATATTACTTTGATTTTCATCTTTTTCACCTAAGACCTTGTCGAATTTGTTAAAGAATTTAACACCTTTTTCGACGGGCGTTTTTTCTAACGTTTCAACGATTTCTGTATGTTCAACACCCTTTTCTGCGATGTATTGTAATTTTAATTCATTTAATAATAAGGCGAAGCGAAAAGCATTACGAATATTTGAAGGGTTCGATTCTAACGAACCGTATGTATAGATAAGAAAATTATATAGTGTCTTGCTTTTTTCTAACCCTGCTAATACTTCTTGGTTAAAACCAATGAGTTGTAGTGTTTCACGATTAGCCGTAACACCATTAGCAACCATTCGTTCCGTGTTTTTCTTTGTTGTGTTAGCATTAATGAAACGCGCTTTAACATAATCAAAAAATTTACGGTCGTTGTTAAGTACGCTTAAATTAATTTTTTTCACAGCCCAGTGCGGTGATTCAAAAATGTTCTCTATCTTGACGCCGCGTTCTAGTTGCATTTTACGATATATTAATACAGAAAATAAATTACGTAAATGCATATCGTATAACATAAAGTACAGCATCGTCTTATTGGGGTCATCTACTATTGCAGTCGGCATTACAACACGGCGGTCTTCTTTTGATTTACCGATGTAGTACTTGTTTATATTTTTGATGACTTCAATTTCAAGTAAGTAGTCTGCATAATTCGGATCGTTTTTATCAACTTCTTTTAATTTGTTTTCGTGGTAAGTTAAATACATGCCTGTGTTATTTATATTATTCTCAACGATAAAGTCAGGGATTGTTTTGTACGCTTCTGTTGCGCTTTTAACAATCTGTTGTGGAGTGTCTTTAGTCTTTTCATTAAAGATGCTGTGTTCTAAAATGTCGGTCATTCTCGTATATTTTTCCACAAGAGCATTATACTTTTGTTCGTCGTCTTTGACTTCTGACGCCGCAAGATATTCAGCGATTGTTATATTATTCTCAATGTCCCCGTTATTACTAGGAACAAAAGAGTGTAATAATTCTCCTGTACGTACATAGTTACTGATTCCCATCATTAAACCAGGAAGTGTAATCCCTTGCGGCGGTATTTCCATCGACGGTTTCAGACTTAAATCAAGCAACTTAATATTTTTCGGGACATATTTTTTAAGATTCACATCTGCTCGATGTTTCCGTGCTATATTAGTATAGTGGAATAAGAAAGATTCTACTCCCTTATCATACACACCTTCGGTAGCTTCTCTAAATGGGTCTGTATTAAATATATCAAAACTGCGTTCAGCGATTACAGACATCACTATAAACAGATCTTGTTCTTCTTGTGTTTTAAAACTATGTTTACTTAACTGTGAATGTGTGGTGGGTGCAAGGTTTTCAAGCGTACCGGCACTTGTAATAAGTTCGTCTACATATTTTTTAACCTTTTTAAAGTAACGTTTATCATTTTCAAAAGACGTAATAAGTTCTTTTGTAATGGCGCGTATTCCTTCATAAACTTGGAAACCTATCATTTGATAGTTAACACCACCAAGTGTTTTTTCCTTTATGAAATGTCCGGCATAGTAAATGTTGTTGAAGTATATGTCTAAAACTTTCTTTAAATCTTTCAACACATTCGCTCGTTTCTCGTCTTCAGTTGTTCCGTGCGCTTCTTTTACCAGCGATTCAAAAGTGTCAGGATCAATTAATTCTTTAAAGAAATCAAAATAATGATTATCTTTTTTATACAGGTTACTTCCTGATAAGTATAGCGCGCTTAAAAGTTTATATTTGAAATTAGGGTTGACTTTATTTTTAACTGCCTTTGCGGCGATGTTACGTTTCAAGCGATATTTTTCTTTTTCTTTAGCAATAATATCGCGGATACCGATCATCGCAAAGTCATCGTTTCCAATATCTTTTAAACGTTGATTGAATTCTTTTATATCAGCACTCGATAATAAATAACGATCATTAAACCCAGTTTTATTAATAATACTTATTAGTTCATCATTATCCACGTAGTATTCGTTGAGGGACTCTTGCATCTCTTTGGCGTGCTTGTAGTATGTAGTTATGATATAACTAAGATCACGGGCTTTACTGGACATATCTAATAGGAAATCAATATACTCTGTGGATAAAATATCCTTAAAGTTAAACAATACATCTTGTCCAAGAAACTGTTCGCGTGTTTTATTGACAGCGTCGGTTAAGATGTCGAGTAAGGTTCGACCGTTAATCACGATATCGCGTAAGTCTTGCTGTTCTTTTAATGTTTTAAATTCATTTTCAATTTGTTCTTTTGTGATTGGTACTTCACTTTTCATAAAGGTATTGGTAAATAATTTAGAGGCAATATTTTCAATGTTTAATTTTTCAGCATCTTCTAATTCTTCTAAGAAAAAACTAAAGGCTTTGTGTGTTTTCGTGCGTTCATAGTTTAGACGGAAGCGTTCGCTGTTGTCGAATGTTGTTCCGATATTCGCGGCTTTAGGGATAAGGAAACCACCTTGCCGCTTTAATACATCTAATTTTTTAAGTTCATCAAGAACGTTTTTATTTTTTTGATATGCCTTTAAAAGATTATCCAGACCTTCAAAATATAACGGAATTAAAACTTTGATCGATTTAACGTTTGTTGTATCCGGTAATATTTTACTGTGTTCAGTTGTGTATAAAGTGGCTGTATCGCTGTAAGGAATATTACCTTTATACATTTCTACAACTTCTTTATATTGTTGTTCGGTGATTGTATATACATATTTTTTGTCAAGCACACGCTTATAATGTTCGATTAGTTTTGTATCACCATTAGCAATTAAAACAGTATCAGTGCCGGCGGCGATGATTTTTATATCTTCAGTGGCAGCGTCATTTTTGAAAGTGTCTTTAAATTTTTCATTAAGGGCATTGCCTTCTTCTTCTGCAGACTTTATACGCTCCGCCGCACTCTCCCCTTTACTTTCATTGAAAACAAATTCCATAATAATTGCGTTATAACCTACAAGACCTTTGCCTTCTTCACGATATGCTTTTTCACGTGTACCTTCTTTTGTTTCGTAGTATTTGTAAATAGTGACAGGCTTATTGTTTTCATCGTAAGCGACTGTTGTAAATTTATTATCGGAATATGTCATAGTACCGACAACGTCTAAGGCAAGTTTGATACCGTCGTCATTTGCAAGAAACTCGTCAATCAACTTATCGATAGAAACTTTTTCGAACGGCTTACGGGCGTCCGTTTCTAATCCTTGTTGAATGTCTAAAATATGTTGTTGCCGCTCGAGTGCTTTTTTCAATTGCACTTCTGTAGCGGTTCTATTTTTACTTCCTGCGACGTGTGTATCGAGTTCTTGTTTTAACTTATTAATTCTTCTTTCAAGCTTTTTCAATTGTTTATTGTTATATTCTTTTCGGGTACGTTGTGTATCATAAAAGAACACTGTTTGTAAAAGCGTCTTTTTTTCTTCAGTAGTTATTTTTTCACTTGTTATAACTTTATATAAAAACACTTTGACAAAGTCAGCAGGGTCGGTCAAATCATACACCGTGTCTAGTATGTTTATTTTAGTTATGCCGTCTTCGGCAGTATCTACGTCACCTGTTTCGGCTTTTGCTTTTTTTGCGTGTGCTTTACGTTTTTCAATTAGTTCTGTAAGTTCACTATAGATTGCAAGCGTTTCAGGCGTAAACTGTGCGGTATACCGCTCACCTTCTTTGTTTTGTAATCTTATCAAGGCGTCTAATAAATTTAGTTTACGATCCTTTAATAGGTTGTAGCGTGCATCAATTTCTTCACTATCTGCGTCTTTATTAATTTCTAATTTAACAAACACATCATAATCGATATCAAATGTATTAGCAGTAATGATTGTGCCGTATGTGTCATATAGCATTTGATATTCAGCTTGTAATAACGCGCGATCATAAATAAGTGTTTCAAGTGCTGTCTGTTTAACTTTCGCAATGTGGTCGATAAGATTATTAAAAGATGCTGCATCTAAAGGATAATTTAAAAGCATACTAATTAAAGAAAATTTTTGTCTGTCTTTATTTATAAAGTAAATACCGTGGTCGGTAATTTCCCAATCAATCAAGTCATCGAAATTTAGTTTGTATTTATGCGCGTAATCTTCGACGATTGTTTCTCTAAATAATTTAAGGATACGATACGTAGTAGTGTTGAGATCATCCCACCTACCTTCTCCGATACTTATAATATCATTTAATATTTCTTCAAACCGTGCTGTTCCAAAGATTTCTAATTTAGGTAAATCAGTGGAAGGTGTTAATACACTTTGCTTTTCCCCGTTTAATAATTTCAATTCTAAAGCGGCGAGGTCTTCTGTTGCTTCACGGACTTTGCGCATATAAAAATTACTGGTGTCTTGGAAAGATTTATTGGCAAGATGTTCACGCACGTCTTCCATAAGGTTTAAAAATTCGGCGTCAGATAATTGTTTTAATTTTTCATTTACTTCCCTTTTCGTATAATCTCTTTTGTCTTGTTTCTCAAACATTGATTTAATATAAGATAGAGCATCGTCTCGTAAAGGATAAGTGACACTGTCATGGCGTATGCCTAATACGCTTTTAATTTCTTTTGTAACATATTCAATAACAATTTCTTCACCACTAAAATATTTTTCAAATAAAAATCTCTGAACACGGTCTTTCTTTGTGCCTAACGGAACTGTGTTTTCACTAAAACGAAGATGTCCTTTACTGTCTTCGACGACACGAATTAAATTCCGGACCATTAACCAGGCGGCGGATTCTCTACTTTTAATTCTTCTTTTATGAAATATCTCTCCGAAACGTACCGGTGTGTCTAAGTTTGACATATAAACGCCACGTGTTTCGCGTACGACAATTGCCTGCCGTACTTTATTTATTTTTCTATTTTCAACATCAATGTCCATATCTATGTTGACATCAATGTGATTGTATTTGCGTTTGCCTAAATAAGTATATTCATCATCAGGATCATACTGGATGCGGCTTGTTTCTGCGTATTCTTTTTGCTTATCTCTGTTAATTGCATAGGCAGTTGCTTTTTCAATAATATTATCAATCACTTCTATGTCTGCGAGCATTTGATCAGTAGATAATTGTTTTTTGAAACGTGTATCACCTTTAACTATTTCGCTCTTACTATCTGTAGAGCTTGTCTCTTCGTCAACATCTGACGCTGTTGCTTCTTTAGCGACACGTTCATCAACTGCTTTTTCTATATCTGCTTTTAATTTCTTTAATTCTTGAACAGATCTTATATTAGGGATGTTATAGTTTTCACGAAGTGTAAAAGAACTTCCAGAAATGAAAACATCTTCAGTAACAACATTAAACTCTTCATTAATTAAATGTAAGGCACGTGCATCGTCATCGTAAATTATACTTTTGAAAAAGTTTTGTTTAGCAACAGGTGTGGCGTTTTTATAGTTAAGCGCGTCATCTAAAAGCTTCATGTTTAAATAATCTTCTTTTAAAATACTCTCTTTAATAAAGAACTTAGATTCACGCTTCTTAGGTTGTAAGTATCCTTGTACGTGATTATTGATGTGTTTAAACATTTCCGTGCGTTTTAAATTAGCAATCATTTTTGTAAAGGTTGTTTGTAGACTTTTACGCTGTGCGTCTGTTAAGTCTTTATTCTCAGTGATGAAATGTAAGTACTCTTCAATCTTTACTGCTTCGTCTTTAATAAGTTTAAGAATGTCGTTATATTTTGAATCTTTTGTAAACATTCGGTCGGTTATTATTTTGTAGAGAACAACTTTATTAAGGTCTTGTTTCGTAAAGTGCATACCGTGGCGTTTATAATTATTAATTGTATGAATAATATTAAAGACATCGTTACGTATTAAGTCTGATACATCTTGTTTTGTGTGTTTAAAGAATTCATTGATACGGCTCATGATATATTTGAAACGAGCATCACGAGATAGTTTGTTCCACTTTTTTTGTGTTATAAACGGTTTTTCCCACGGGAACCCGTAAAAAATACGGTGCTCTTTGGGAAGATGCCTATTGAGATAACTAATAAAAACTTCTTCCGGTGTTTGTTTAATTTCAAATTCAAGTAGATCTCCTCGCGCAGCTTTCGTACGGCGACGGACATCAACAACAGGATTTACGTATATTGTGCTTATCCCGTGTGTTTCTAAAAACCTGCGTAAGCCTTTAAGACTTTCGGTCTTTTCATTATACTTTTTGACATCAAATACATGTGTAATTTTTTTAGGGAGTGCTTTACTAGTTAAACCTGGTGTAAGTAACACTGCATCAGCATTCTTCTTTTGTCCTTTAAAGTAGTTATCGAAGCCATCGATCTCGCGCGTATGTGTGTAGAGACTGTCTTTCTTCATTTTTTTAATTTGTGCTAAATACTCTTTACGTTTTTTAACATCTTTTGTCGTGTAGTATTTATTAACTATGTTATTGAATTCGTTAACAAATGCACGTACAACATCTATCTCTACAATCTCATTATAGAGTTGTGTGTATGTATTAATGGCGCGTAGTAAGTAGATAACATTTGTTTCAATTTCAACATTTAAAAAACTCATGTATGTCAAAAGCACTTGAAAATTTTCAAAACCTTTAAGCATCGAAACATCTTCAATTGTCATTAGATCAAAATCTTCAAGCCCTTGCTTCTTCAATACATACGTAGTATATTCTTCATTGTTTACTTGCTTAGCAATTCTTAAAGCATCTTCTAGTGGCATCTTCTCAGAAAGTTTTTTCTCATATTTATCTACGTCTGACTTTATTTCTTGATAATTGTCGGCAGTGACTACAACTTTTTTAGAGCTGGAGACATACTGTATCGCTCCGCTTTCTTTCCACTTATTGTAATAAATTTCACGTAATTTTTTTGTCGCCTCTAAAGCAGCTTGAATTTCAACAAGTTCAGCATTAACTTTTTCAACAGTTGCAGCGAGCACCCCGTCTTCATCGTCGATGATTTCAATTGCTTCTCTGACACGCTCCATTTGTTTCTCTTCATCAACACCGCTCTTCTCAAGGAAGACATCGATATCGTGTTCCCTTTGTTTATCTTTAATGAGTTCTTCTAATTGCTTTTTACGCACTTTTAAAGATTCTTCTTCGGCTGTCAAAGTTTCTAATGTGGTGTCTGATAACTTTTGACGTTGTTCGGTGCCGCCGAATTTATCGCGGAAAAACCACCCGATTCTTTGGAATATTTTTTTATTAAGACCGAGTTTAACTAACGCGCCTAAAGGATTACCTCCTTTTAAAATCGATGTCGCAACTGCGTCTGATAAGTCCATGTGGTTACGATATGTTTGGTATCCGTAATAAAGGCGCTTTAAGTCATGTTTAATATTCAAGTCTTGGATGTAGCGTCCTATGATCATATCAGCAGACGTGATGCCATTTTGCATTATAAGATTCATCGCTGTGCTTGCCGCCATTTTTTGTAGGAGTAGTTTATCTGATTCTAAACTGTCTTCAAGTTCTTTTTGTTTATGGATATACTTGCTCCGCACTGTGTTGTGGTCGTCACCTTCAAATACATCAGTTAATAGCGTATGCAGTGCCTCGATCTGCTGATCAATTTTCGGGCGGGAGCGTTGTATTGTGATATCAGAACGCTTTATATCTACGACAAAAAGATTCATCATCTTTTTGGTAAAATCTTTTTTGTCTTCGGCGTCCAAAAAGATACGAACAATATGTGATATTGTGCTGTGTCTACCTCGATGGTTGCGTAAAATACCAACCTTACTCGTTAATAAATCGATTCCCGTCAAAGTGTCATTGAATTCTTTAGCGTCTAAATCATATGGTGCAAGTTTCATTGTTATATGATTAGAGACCGCGTTTACTAATTCTTCTTGTCGGCGTTTAATCTTAACTTCATGAAAGTTTTGCGGGTCAATAAGCATTTCACCGGCAACACTTATAAGAGAATTAAGGAATGGAACTCCTGTTTCAATCCCGAACGCTCGGCGCACGTCGTCAAAGTTAATAGCGTAAGTCATTTCATTACTGAATCCCCATGCGCGTGCGATGGCTTTCTTTTTAGCATCTGGATCATTTTTAGCAAGCCCTAGTAAAATGGCTTTGTTGCGGGTTGCCCCGTATATGTTGTCGTTGAAATCGCCGTAGATTGACATCGCTGTCACGAAGTTCATATCTTCAGGATTCTCAGGGTGCCACGGTAACATAGCATCAAGTGGTGATGTTAGTTTCTGAATACCTTGGATTGCTAACATGTTCAAACCTGCACGAACTTGGTTGCCGACTGCGTTGTGGTTTAAGAAACTAAACATCCGTTGTGTCGTTTTCATCCCGACTTTACCTGCCGCAGACTCTAACCCTGTTATTAAAGCAGGCAATGTAAACATGGTGACGATTGTACCTATGCTGGATATTGGGCGGTGTATCGTAGAACTTAAAAGGTTTTCTGTGAACATCTGTTGTACACGCGCACCTTCTTTTGTTAAGGAGTGTCCAACCGTTGTACCTACATACCAGCCTTGAACAGCACCAACGACCATGGACGCAAGTGCTATGATAACAGAGGTTGCTACATTTATACCAGGTGCAACTATATCTAAGATAGCATCCGCCGCATCTAATGCGAGTAGTGCGCTATCTAGAATAATATTGACAACGTCGCCCGCTTTAGCACTTTGTACTAAACTATAGACATCTAAACCGATAGCTCCTAAACTTACAGCCGCGCCTACATAAGGAACTAAACCTGCTGTCAGTTTGCCGACAGTTGTCGCGCCTTTTTTAGCAGCGAGTTCTGCTCCTTCTTTAGCGGCTTTCTTTATAGACTCTTCCACTGCTTCTTTAGCGGCAGTCTCTAAAGCCTCTTCCGTCACTTCTTTGGTAGCTTCTTTTAGACCCACCTTGGTAGCATTTTCGAATACTTCTTTGGTTGTTTGTTCTGCTACTTCTTTAGTAAGGCTTTCTTCTAATTCCTTTGTGACTTTCGCAGTTACTATATTTTTATTAATAGCGACGATGTCTTGTTTATTAAGTATTTCCTTGGTAATTCTCTGCTTTTCACCAAGTGTTAAGACAACCTCGTCCGGCGATATGTTCAGGCGCTTAGCTTTGGCGAGAATCTGTTTTTTCCGTTCAGCTTGAATTAGTGCCTGAACTTCTTCGCTTTGTAATACACGCCGGCGTGCGCGTTTATAAGCAGCGCGTGCAGCCTCGTCCGCACCGGTTTTTGCACCTTCGACAACATCTTGTGTTTGTTTAATCACAATTTCGTCGATTCTTTTGGCAACTTCATTTTTAACTTTATTGGATGTTTTTATTTGTTCAAGCAGTGTTTCTGCTTCTTTGATATTGTTGTCCACGAAAACACTAACATCATGTTTAAGTCCTTCTTTGACGGAGTTAATGTAATTATTATTACCTAAATCGACAAACGCAGATTCGATATAATCATTAGCCGCGTTTAAAACACCTTCACGAGTGATAACTCCTTTGTGGTTTATTATATAGTTTTTAATATGATTGTCTAAACCTGTTACAGTTTCTTGGACGCGTATTGCTGTATTCGCTTTAATACGAGCGGCGGCTCTTTTACTCATTGGTTCAAGAAACGGATTACCGGTGTTCCACCAGTTTTTTGGACTTTTAAAAGACGGTGTTAACTTACCAGATCCGACAAGCGCGCCGACACCTGCCCCAACGACACCGCCTACAACACCCATTGCTTCATAAGTTCCGTCGTCATCGTAGCCATATTCATCACGTACTTTACCAATGAGGGCTTCGTTATTGACGGCGAAAGGTGACACTGCAAGTTGTCGCATTGTGTACTCATATTGTTGTTGGAGGTTGCGTTGTGCAAGTCCCATCCGACTGCCAGGACCTAAGACAAAAGGCGGCAGCGCTGGACGACTGTAGTATTCTGCGACATTAATGCGTCCCCGCATGTAAGGTTTGCGCGGTCTAATTACCATTAGTTATGTGCAGAAATAAAAAATGATCGTATGCATTGTATATTTGAAAACATGTTCTACAATTATCGACCATACATTTCTGTCTCCTC
>FZPS01000217.1_pt31 | contig 71180 bp, 69 predicted proteins | sample 1817821 | NCBI WGS metagenome assembly FZPS01 (sample SAMEA104158645, study PRJEB21678) | metagenome | place: Germany | collected 2015-04-21
TTCATTGACTTTTGTACTTTTTTCCATACCCAGCGGCTTTATAGCTACATCAATAGGCAGGAGAAAAACTATTATTGGTGGCATTTGTGGATTAATCATAATTTTTGCAGTGTTAATTTTTATGAGGCAGCTGTTGATTATTCGAATACTCTTGTTCATAGGCGGTATATTCTGGGCAATGATCAATATTAATTCTTATCCCATGGTAGTCGAGAAAGCCGGGAAAAACATAGGGGCATATACAGGGCTTTACTATTTCTTTTCTACCATTCCCGCTATTCTCTCGCCGGTTATTGTTGGATTTCTGATGGAGCATGTAGGTTATATGATGCTGTTTATCAGCGGAATGGTGTCATTTATATTAGCACTGTTTTTTATGTTAAGAGTTAAGGAGAATGCATGATAAAAGTTAAACTCAACTGTTTTTTATAGATCTTACAGGTAAACATCCAAACCGGATTTATTAAGCATGGATGCAGGTAAAGGTATTAAATGCCGTTTATATTATGGTCCCGGTATAGTATCGGGTATTAACATGTAATAGAAAGGGTGGAGAAAACCATGAGTGCCATACACGTGGAGAATTTAAGCAAGGTTTATCGTACCCGGATCAAGGAAGAGGGGCTGAAAGCTTCTTTTAAAGCCTTGTTTAAACCTGTATACAAAGAAGTACAGGCAGTTGATGATATCAGTTTTACCGTGGAACAGGGGGAAATTCTGGCATTCATCGGCCCCAACGGTGCGGGTAAATCCACAACTATAAAAATGCTCACCGGTATTCTCCATCCTACCAGCGGGCGGATCTCGGTATTGGGGCTGGATCCGGCTGAAGAGCGAAAAAAATTGTCTTATCGCATAGGAACGGTGTTTGGCCAGAAATCCCAGCTGTGGTTTCATCTGCCTCCCATAGACAGTTTCGTGCTGCTGGGAGCCATCTACGATGTGGATAAGAAAACACTGAACAAACGAATTTCCGAACTTACAGAGTTATTTGAGCTTGGGGATATACTGCAGACACCGGTGCGGAAGTTATCCCTGGGACAGAGAATCCGGTGTGAAGTGGCGGCTTCCCTGCTGCATGAGCCGGATATACTTTTTCTGGATGAACCTACCATAGGACTGGATGTGGTGGTTAAACAGAGCATCCGCCAGCTCATTTTACGTATGAATCGTGAGCGGGGAACAACGATTTTCCTGACCAGTCACGATGCGGGAGATGTGGAACAGATATGTAAGCGTGCTGTTGTAATTGACCAGGGCAGGATAATCCTTGATCAGCCTATAAAAAACCTTAAATATCATTACCTGAACCGGAAAATAATCGCCGTGCGTTTTGAATATCCCCAACACCTGGAGGTGCCCGAGGGGGTAAAGCTGGAGAAATCCACCGATATATCCGCCCGGCTGTCGGTGGATACCCGTATATGTACCATTGACAGTGCTATGCGCTGGCTTATAGCGCAAGGGGGCGTAGCAGATATAACGGTGGAGAATCCTCCTATGGAAGAGATCATAGCTTCCATTTTTCGGCATAAGGAAGGTAGGATACAATGAAAGCCTTTAGGAAATACTGGACAATACTACGGATTAGCTTACAGAATGCTTTTGTATACCGGAGCAATGTGCTGGGCGGGCTGGTATTTTTTTTGATATTCATGTTTGTATTTTTCAACCTGTGGAGAGCTATTTATCAGAGCGGGGAGGTTGCCGGTTACTCGCTTGTCCAGATGGTATGGTATCTTTGCATGACCGAGCTTATTATGTTTGGCTGCCGTACCGGGATATTCTCACAGATGAACGAGGATGTAAAATCCGGAAGTATTGCCTATCAGCTAAACCGTCCATATCATTATGTCTGGTACCAGTTCTTCAACGCATTGGGCGGTATGGTATTCAATTTATTAATCTATGGCCTGATGGCTGTCATCATGGCTATGATCATGGTAGGCCCTATTCCGGGTTTTAACTTTGCGACACTGCCCCTGAGTTTGATTTCAATGATGCTGGCCATGTTCATTAATTTTTTCTTCCTGATGGCCCTCGGCCTTACTGCGTTCCGGCTGGAGGAGAATACTGCATTTTATCTTATATACCAAAAGCTTGTCTTCATGCTGGGAATGTTTATCCCTGTGGAATTTCTTCCGGGCTGGCTTCAGGCGATTACCCGCTACCTGCCGTTTCCCTATATGACATGGGCACCTGCCCGGCTGATTGTGGCTTTTTCCTGGGAATTGTTCTGGAGTGTTGTGCCTGTACAGCTTTTATGGTTTGGTTTATCGGTTATCCTGTCCATGGCAATCTACCGCCATGGTGTGGCCGGAATTCAGGCCCATGGAGGATGAGGAGGTGGCACGTTGAAGAATGTAAAAGCAATTTTCAGGCTAATCGGTTTGTATTTCAGGCTTAACCTGTCGTCAGCCATGGAATACCGGGGTAGTTTTTTGCTCCAGGCTTTCGGAATGGCTTTATCCAACGGGAGCTTTGTATTTTTCTGGTGGATTGCCTTCCAGCAGATCAAAGGCACCATTGGAGGATACGATTTTCGCGATGTGATGTTTATTTGGGCGGCGGCATCGTCAGCTTATGGCGCGTCTCATATACTGTTTGCCAACATGAATGCGATTACACGTTTGATTGCCACCGGAGAGCTGGATACCTTTCTTGTCCAGCCAAAGGATACATTAATCAATCTTTTGTGTGCCAGGACATCGCTAAGCGCCTGGGGGGATCTGGCATACGGTTTTATACTGATGGCTTTAACCCATGGAAGGGATGCGGCAGCCTGGGGAATGTTTTTGCTGGCCATTGTTATCGGCGGGCTGCTCATGACGGCTATCAGCGTGTCGGCCCATACGTTTACCTTTTACTTCGGCGATGCTTCGCTGGTAGGTAATATGGCGATGGAATTCACGATCAACTTCTGCATTTACCCGGAAGGTATATACCGGGGATTTGTGAGGGTTGTTATGCTAAGCTTAATACCTACTTCCTTTATAGTGCATATCCCTCTTAAGCTGGCGCGAAACTTTAGCCCGTTGTGGCTGGTCATTTTATTGGCAGTATCAGCCTTATACTGCTGCCTGGCCTACTGCTTTTTCTACAGGGGGCTTAAGAGATATGAATCAGGAAATCTGATTATCACCCGGATGTAATTCATTGTCCGGAAGGAAATCTCCGGTTCCGGCTTTTTAGCAGGGGCAAAGAAAGGATTATTGAAAGGATCAACGAGCCTGATGAAGTATTCAAATATAGTACCGGGTATTTTTCTGTCGAGAGATAACCGTTTTATTGCAAAGTGTGAAGTAAACGGCGTAACCGAGATTGTACATGTTAAGAATACCGGAAGGTGCAGGGAACTGCTGATCCCGGGCGCAGCCGTTTACCTGGAGCAGCATGATAATCCCCTTCGCAAAACCCGTTATTCACTGATAGCAGTTCAAAAGGGCAGTATGCTGGTTAATATAGACAGCCAGGCCCCGAACAAAGTACTGCATGAGGCATTGAAGGAAGGCGCCGGGCTGCCGGGGTTAAATGGCGAAATAGTTAGCATAAAAGCAGAAACCGTATACGGTAATTCCAGGTTTGATTTTTATATAGAGACAAAAAACCAAAAAGCCTTTATTGAGGTAAAGGGTGTAACCCTTGAAAACCAGGGTGTTGCCATGTTCCCCGATGCGCCTACCCAACGGGGCGTTAAACACATAGAAGAGCTGACAGCTGCGGCTGATGAAGGATATTTGAGCTATGTGGTGTTTGTTGCTCAAATGAAAGGCATCTGCTGCGTGATGCCCAATGATGCAATGCATGCGGAGTTTGGAAAAGCTCTCCGGGAAGCGCAAAAAGCAGGGGTTCACATCCTGGCTTATGATTGTTTTGTTAAACCGGATGAAATAATAATGGATGAGATGATAGAAGTCGTGTTGTAATGATGACGGCAAACAACCCTGTTTGCGGCCGAACAATATTATATGGATTTATCATACGGCCTGCTAAACAGGGTTTCCAATTCTGCTGCAGGGATTGGTTTGCTGAAATATATCTATTTAACAGTTGGAAATATCAATTCTACCTCATTTTTACAATATTCATATACGCTGCCGGGAAATTAAAACAGCATTTTCAACGCATATTTTTGCTGCGTGCCAATCTCACCGCATAACGTATGGATTCCTTCAGACTGTCAGGGGATGCAATGTTCTTCCCCGCAATATCAAAGGCTGTTCCATGGTCAACCGAAACACGAATAATCGGCAGGCCTAAAGTTATATTTATACCACCTACCAAATTGCCTTTTTCCTGATCGAATCTAAAACCCATAAGTTTTAGCGGGATATGACCCTGATCATGATACATTGCAACAACAATATCATAAAAACCGCCTGCTGCTTTTGAAAATACGGTATCCGGTGCAACGGGGCCAATACAATTGATACCTTTTTCCCGGGCAAACTCTACCGCCGGGATAATTTCATCCATCTCTTCCGTCCCGAACATGCCGTTTTCGCTGCAGTGAGGGTTTAAGCCTGCAACAGCTATTCGCGGCTTTGTTATTCCAATTTGTCTGCATAAGCTGTCTGCCAGCTCAATAACCTGGATAACCCTGTCTTTTTTTACAAGGTCGCATGCCTGTCTTAATGAAACATGAGTTGATACGTGAGCAACTCTGAGATTGCCGTGTGCCAGAACCATGGAATACTTTTTTGTATTGGTATAATGCGCGTAAATCTCGGTATGCCCGGCAAAACTGTATCCTGCTGCATTTATTGCTTCCTTATTTATAGGCGCTGTTACTGTAGCATCTATTTCGTTGTCAAGAGCCAGTTCGATTGCTGTTTTTACTGATTCAAATGCTGCTTTTCCCGCCATCCTGGAAACTTTGCCTAAATGCAGCTGCCCAATGTCTACATTTGAGAGATTGTATACATCTATGCAGCCGTAAGCAAATCTGGCTTCTTTCACATTGTTTACTGGATTGATTTGGAAACCGCAGTTGCATATAACGGAAGCAACGTACTTGATGCAGGAATAGTCACCGATAATGAGCGGGCGGCAGATTTCATAAATTGATTCGTCTGTCAATGCTTTTATACAAATTTCAGGGCCGATTCCGGCCGGATCACCCATAGTAATACCAATAATAGGGAGCGTGTTTACAGACATTAAATACCTCCTTATCTTATCCCAGTTTTTGGATGATGTTAATCAGCGTATTTTCATTCCCAAAACCGCCTGCCTTGGTTACAACGGGTAATGTATCAATTTTTGAACCAATAAACAGGCCAAGAGGAATATATGGCTCTATCTGATCTATTATATGTATGCCTTTTGCACCAATACATCTTGATACACTTATAGCAGTGTCGCCTCCGAACAGAACAAGCGCATTCAGGGGATATTCTATGAATTGCCCGGCAATATCGGCAAGTAAACGCTGAATATTTTTGCTTTCTTTATTAAGCTTCGCATAATCTCCGTTTGCGCTTCGGAGAAGCTTATGTTTGTCTGTACCGGCGGCCTCTACCGCAACATGACGCCCGGTTTTTAAAGCTTCGTCAACTGAATGGAATATGCGGGAGCGCTCTTCCTTCTGCTGTTCCGGTGTTCCGTTAATCTTTGAAAGATCGGCATAAATCCCGGTCAAATTTATACTGGCTGAGACTGCCTGACGGATTTGCTTTTTGGACATACTGGCAGGAGTTCCAGACAGTACGAGAACTGGATTTTTCCCGGAGCTCATTAATGCAGGCTTCTCTTGAATTCCGGCAGGCCGGGGAATATTACCGGTGCCAACCAGGTATTCAAGCATTCCTGCCGAACCGCAAAATATTAAGCAACGGTCAATATTTTCTGCTGCTTTTGCAATGCACGCGAGATCAGCGTCATCAGCTGCATCACAGATAATAATTTTGATGCCGCTGTTAATCATTGTTTTAATGGCGTTTGCAACTTCCAAAGCGCTATTTCGGATTGTATCTATTGTTATACTGCCGGTTGGCAGTAAGGTCTGGGCTTGTATAATATCACGCAGATCCGATGTATGGATGGGAGCGAATGGATCTTTTGCCAACTCTGTTTCTTCCAGCGGGATTCCGTCAACATAATGAATACCGTTTACCGTTGTTCTCCGGTTATAGGGCAGCGCCGGTGCCAGCAGGATACAATCGGCTTTTGATTCTTCCAATACAGCCTCCAGCTCACAGCCGATATTGCCCCTCATAGTCGAGTCGATTTTTTTATAAATTATGGAACAGTTCATTTCACGCAGTTTTTTCGCACAATACCGTACTTTTTTGTATGCCAGGTCCATTGGGGTATTGCGGCTTTCACTGTCAACAATTATTATATCGGTATTTCCGGAAATGATATGCAATGATTCCGGGTCTAAAGCTACTTTGACGGTATAACCGCCGTTTGCAAGCTGAAGGCCTGCATCCATGGAACCTGTTAAATCGTCTGCAATGACTCCTATACATTTATTCATCAATTTCACTCCAAGAGCGGATTATTTGCCGGACAGTACTTGTTATTTTCCGGTAAAACCTGCCGGCTTTATTAGGGCTGTTTAAGTCGAATACATCAGTTTATGCTGCAGTATTTACTCTATAATTGTACACCACGATTTAATAGCCGTCCAGTGACCTTAATGACAGGAAATTGACTGACAGGAAATGAAGTGGTAATATAGAAATAAGAACCAGTAACAAAAGGAGTGAGTTTTTATGAGGTACAAGCGATTGGGGAAAAGTTCTCTTGAAGTATCGGTAGTAGGTCTTGGCACCTGGGCTATTGGAGGAGATTTTTGGGGCAAAGTTGACGATGACAGATCCATCGCGACCATACAAAGGGCCATAGACTGTGGGATCAATCTTATTGATACCGCGCCTGCGTATGGTATAGGCCATGCTGAACGCATTGTGGGAAAAGCTGTCAAGGGACGAAGAGACAAGGTTATAATTGCTACCAAATGCGGCATTTTCAAAGGTGGGGGCCGTATGGTCCGGGATTCAAGCCCTGAATCAATAAGAAAAGAGGTAGACGCTTCATTAACTCGTTTAGGAATCGATGTAATAGACCTGTATCAAATCCATTGGCCTGACTACGACACTCCTCTGGAAGATTCCTTAAACGAAATGGCAAAACTGAGGGATGCCGGTAAGATCAGATATTTCGGTGTTTCCAATTTTGACAAAGAGCTGATGGAAAAGGCTGTATCCATAGGCGGTGTTGTTAGCCTTCAGCCACAGTATTCCCTGCTGCAAAGGGGAATAGAAAAGGATCTGCTGCCTTTCTGCCGTGAAAATGGGATTGGCATACTTGCATACGGTTCCCTGGGAGGCGGCATCTTAACGGGCAAATTTAAAGAAAGGCCCAAATTTGAAGAAGGAGATAACCGCGAAAACTTCTATCCGTTCTTCAGGGAGCCTCTTTGGAGCAAAGCTATGGAACTGGTGGAGGTACTCCGGCAAATTGCCGCTGAGGTGGATAAACCGGTTGCCCATGTTGCTATCAACTGGCTAACCCAGCAGGATGGCGTATCTACGGCGCTGGTGGGGGCTAAGACACCGGAACAGGCTGAGCAGAATGCGGCTGCCGGCGAGTGGGAGTTGTCTCAGGAGCAGCTGGATGCCATTGAATCAGCTTATAAGAGGATATACGGATAAAGGATCTTTGATATGTGGAGTTACATATCTCCATGTTATAAAGACCGGTACATGCATAAAAGGGCTGCCTGAAGGGTTTTACCCAACAGGCAGCCTCTTATATTTATATAGTAAGATGGCGGCATCTCCTTTAGGGAGGGCGTCATCTTTGTCATACAGCAGCTATATAATAAGGCTATTGGCATCTGAATTTCATACCCATGAGTATGAAATCGCCTGAAGTTCCAGCCACTTTATTTATCAGGATTACAGGTTAATTTTTTTGCATATTCCGGCAAAATCCCCAAATCCGAAGCCAGGCTGAGAATGGTGTAGCGTGTGCGGATTTCTTTGGAATAAAGTAATGCCTGATGAATTAGCTCCTGGTCTACATTAAGGGCGGCAGGAGAAAAATCTGCACCTGCTTCATTGAGATAGCTTTTGACAGTATTCAATAGAAGGACCGACATCAGTACAGGCCTTATTTCACTGTTCCATTTTTGTTTTATTGTATGCAGCCGCTGCTGATAAACTCCAGGCTCCCAGTCCTTCCTGCCCTTCTCTTCAATCACCTCATCGGCAATAGGGCCGAAAATCTGCCTGATCTTCTGGCACCATTCATCGTATTCAGGTTTTTCCCTGATCAGCTGTTCGATATCTATGTTATCAGGATTAAAACCTGCCATTTCGTTGTACAGAGCTACAGTATAAAGAGCGGCCATGCCTACCTTGGTTCCATGAAAAAGCGGTTCCCGGCCGTCCATTAAGTACTTCATCTCAAGAAAATGAGCTATGTGATGTTCGCTGCCCGATGCGGGCCTGGAATTTCCCATTAACATCATGGCGATCCCGGATATTATCAATGCATCCATAAGGGCTTTTATACCCTCAGGTTTTTTGTTCCTTATATCTGTCATATAGGATATTACCTGCTGCACAGAGCTGTTAACCATTGTCATGGCGGTTTCACATAAGCTTTCGCCTGTTACGGCAACACCCAGCCGCCAGTCGGCCAGGGATGTTAGTTTGCCGAGAATATCGCCGACTCCAGCCATAATCATTTCTTCCGGGGCTGAGCACAGTATACCGGTATCTGCTATAATGGCAGTAGGATGGGTTGCTGTGTAGGTGCGTTTAAAGCCATTGATCAACAAGGGAGATACGGTGGAAGCGTAACCGTCCATGGACGGAGCTGTGGCAAATATAATATAGGGTTTGCCGGTTTTATGACTGATGAAGCGGACCAGATCGTTTATTGTGCCCGAACCTACAGCAAGGAGGAAGTCCACCGCAGGATCATATTCTACAAGAATACGGGTGACAGCCTTTTCGTCGGGTTTTATCAGGGGAGTTCCGTTGAACTTGCATATTTTAATGCTGTAACCCTTTGAGTTCAGTATTTCCCAGATATCTTTTCCGGCCAGGGACCAGGTATCTTGATCGCATACAATCAAACCCCTTGTTCCCAGACCTTCCCGGGCAAGGAGATCGGGAATCTGCCCGGCTGCGTTTTCCTGGATAATGACAGCTTTCAGCGGTATTGAATGTTTCTTCCCGCATTGACAGTCAAACGTAGTTCCGAGTTTACTGCTGTAAAGTGATGTGATGGACATAAAGGTCTTCCTTTCCATGATTTAATTTTGATAATTATGCTCCTGATTAATTATGATAGTATTCTTATTATAGCACATATTGGCGGCTGATATAGATAATAGTCGAGCGAAAACTGCCAAAAATACAGAGCACAGGGTAGATGAATAATTAGTTTTATTAGTGTATAATAGAACAGTAATCTGCGAAGAAGAAGCATGATAGGACAAATGCTGTGCTGAGTAACAATAACATTGCAAGGGAGCATGAAAGAGATGAACAAGGCAACAGACAGAAAGGCGAAGATAAGAAAGCTGTTCCTGGTATTTTTCCGGATAGGCGCTTTTACCTTTGGAGGGGGCCTGGCAATGATCCCTTTTATTAAAAGAGAAATTGTGGACAACCACCACTGGATTGAAGAAGAGGATATCGTGGATATATTTGCGATTGTACAGTCGGTTCCCGGGGTCATTGCTGTAAATTCTGCCATATTTGTCGGTTATCGTGTAGCCGGCATTCTTGGCTCTGTGGCTTCCGCATTAGGCGTGGTCCTTCCTTCTTTCGTTGTTATCGCTGTCATAGCAACGTTTTTTACAACTTTTAAGAGCATACCCGTTGTTGCCAACGCTTTTGAGGGCATCAGCGCAGGGGTGACGGCTCTTATTGTCAGTGCTTTGCTTAATCTGCGGAAAGCCAGCATAAAGGATGTTTACGGATGGATAATCGCAGGTTGTGTATTTATAGTGATGACGGTAACCAAGATCAGCGCTGTATATCTTCTTTTGGCATCAGCCATCCTGGGATTGATAATTAGCCATGTCAGAAAGAAGAAGGGATGGTGATCTGTGGTGAAACTGCTTATTGAACTGTTTTTCACTTTCTTTAAGATAGGTATGTTCACTATTGGCGGAGGCTATGCCATGATTCCTCTGATTCAACAGGAAATAGTGGATCACGGATGGATGACTTTTAAAGAGACCGTTGATATGATTGCTGTTTCGGAGATGACCCCCGGTCCGTTTGCCATAAATTCAGCAACCTTTGTGGGAGTAAAAACCGGGGGAATTATAGGTGCGGCTGTTGCTACCCTGGGTGTTGTACTGCCTTCTTTTATCATTGTTGTTCTTGTAGCCAAGTATTCCACCCGTTTCAGGAACGAACCCATGGTTCAGTCAGCGCTGTACGGGCTGCGGCCTGCTGTGATAGGTTTGATAGCGGCTTCCGCTTTTTCGATTGCAACTGCAAGCTTTTTCACAATATCAAATGATGGCAGTGCGTTATCAATATCCGGGCTTTTAAGCAATATTGGCGGGACGGTAGACTTTAAATCCATTTTTATCTTTATTGTGGCTATGATAGCCGGTATAAAGTATAAAGTGCATCCCATACTTCTTATCGTATTATCCGGCGTATTGGGAATTATATTATATGCAATATAAAGATATATCGCCGGGTCATGCTGCCAATGCAATTTTTTGGTTGCATTCAGCAGTGTACAATGATATAATACATATTCGACAACGTCCTTGCTCTGCCGGATAAGCAGGGCCATAGTCCAGAAGGAGGTGAAAAGCGTATGAGAAAATACGAGACTCTCTATATCATTCAGCCTACACTTGAGGAAGAAGCTGTCAAGGCGCTTGTAGAAAGGTTCTCAGCTCTTATTACAGAGCAGGGAGGACAGGTTGAGAAGGTGGATGAATGGGGAAAGAGGAGATTGGCTTATCCTATCGACGATTTTAGAGAGGGCTACTATGTACTGATGAACTTCAGTTCAGATGCCGATACTCCCCAGGAACTGGAACGTGTATTCAAGATTACCGATGGCGTTATTCGTTATCTGATTATCAGGGAAGACGAATAGCAGAAAGCAGGTGATTTCATTGTTAAACAAAGTTGTGTTGATAGGTCGGTTAACCAGGGATCCGGAAATACGCCATATTCCAACCGGAGCTGCGGTAACAACTTTTACACTGGCTGTAAACAGGAACTTTACCAATCAGCAGGGGGAACGCGAGGCCGATTTTATCCCCATTGTTGTATGGCGCGGGCTTGCTGAAACATGCGCCAGGTACCTTAGCAAGGGCAGATTGGTGGCCGTTCACGGTCGTATTCAAACCCGCAGTTATGAGAGGGATGGTCAAAGGCGTTATATAACGGAAGTGGTTGGCGACGAAGTGGTGTTCCTGGATCGTGACAGTTCAGGCGGAGCCAGAACCCCGGCATCCATGCCCGAATACCCGCAAATCGGGCAGGAAACCGATTTCAATGCTCCTTTTGAGCCTATTGAAGGTGAAGAAGACGAGCTTCCGTTCTAGGCGGCAAGTTTTACTATATAAGTTATTTGACCGCCAAACAGATACGGTGTGATTTTGCTAAGATAAGCTTTTATTCTATAAGCGAGGAGGTAAAGTGATATGGCTGATAATGTAAGGAGAACCAGAGGCAGACGAAGCAGAAGACGTGTATGCAGTTTCTGTTTGGATAAAGCCGAAAGTATTGATTATAAAGATGTTTCCAGGTTGAGGAAGTACATTACGGAACGCGGCAAAATACTGCCCAGACGAATTTCCGGCAATTGCGCAAAGCATCAAAGGCAATTGACGGTAGCCATCAAGAGGGCACGAAACGTTGCATTGCTGCCCTATACGGCTGAATAAACTGTAAACAGGATCGTACTTGGAACACTGGTTATTGAGTACGATCTTTTTTTATGCCCTTATACATAACAGTTTTGCACAACACTATGGAATCACCTTACCAAAAGGCTTGAACCTGTCAGCGAAGCCGGAACCAGTCTAACGCGTTAGTGAGTTTTGGTGTAGTCCGGAGTGGATGTTACCGGTTCTTAGCCTTAAACTCCAGTGATTGGAATAGTTTCTACAAAAGTCATTATGAATCATACAATTTTCACTGCACTAATGAGGGTGATTATGTGAAGAATATATTCTTCACATACTAGAACACGAAAATAGTGTTACCAATGAGCATTCTCCAAAACAATAATGAGCAAATATATCATGGGCTTGCCTCCTATTATAAGTTGACAAAGAATCATGCAGCATATACAATTTAACTAACCTAACAATTGGTTAAAAGGGAACAACTGGCTAAAGGGGAAAAATATGAAGCGAATAGGTTATCTTGGGCCCCTGGGGACGTTTACCCATGAAGCGGCTGTAAAACATGCCGGTGAAGAGTGTTGGGAGCTTGTTGATTATCCCGACATCCCGGAGCTTATCCATGGCGTTGACAGAGGGGAAATTGAACAGGCTGTTGTACCCATGGAGAATTCCCTGGAAGGCACGGTAAATATAACCGTTGATATGATAATTCACGAAGCGGATGTAAGAATATGCGGGGAGTTGATATTACCGGTTGCCCACTGCCTTTTAGCCCGGCATGGAGTGGACATCAGCGATCTGAAGGTGATACTGTCTCATCCCCAGGCACTGGCTCAGTGCCGTATGTTTTTGCGTTCCACACTGGGCGGCGGTATTAAGACATTGCCTGCAACCAGCACGGCTGCAGCAGCAAGAGATGTAGCTGCCGGCCTGAAAGAGTGGGGCGCTATCGCCAGTAAGCATGCTGCCGGTGTGTACGGGCTTAATATAATCAGGGAGAATATCCAGGGAAATTATCAAAACAGCACGAGATTTGTGGTATTATCCAAAGAACAGAGAGAGCCTACCGGTTGCGATAAGACATCCATAGTTTTCAGTGTAGATGATAAACCCGGCAGCCTGTATCATGCTCTCAAAATTTTTGCTGACAGCAGGATAAACCTTACCAAAATAGAATCCCGTCCTATGAGAACCAACCTGGGTGAGTATCTGTTTGTGGTTGATCTTGAAGGACATATCCGGGATGGTATAGTCGAAAGGGCATTGAACAGGCTTGCAGAACAAAGCAAGTACTTTTCTGTCCTGGGATCTTACCCAAGGTTTATGCATCGATGATACAACCTTCAGGAGGGTTATGCATTAGGAAGAGGAATGGCTTCAACAGGCTGTTAAACCGGACAGGACGGATATATTTGAGATATTTTGATGGACCATATTTACAGATATAGAATATAATATATATAAGCAGCATGTTAATGGAAATTGAGCATTTGTGAAAGAGGTGTCAGTAGTTTGCGGATGGAAAGCGTTAGGGAGCCGGATATTGCCAGGAATTTAAAATTGATAGAATGGCTAAAAAGTGAAATACTGACATCGGTTGCTGAAATTTTTCGTATGCTGACAAGCAGCGCCAGGGTTTCACAGGATAGAATAGCTGACTGCCTGGCCAGTATTATTGTGGGGTCTTATCTTCTGGGCAGAAGGCTGGGTCTCAATTATGGAGCCATTGAACAGAAAATAGCAAACAAGATTCGTTTGGGTATCCTGGAGGAACATGATGTGGAAACTAATTACGGAGATTTGACGGAGTTAAACCAGCATATTAAGGCATATAGGGAATAGTATGGAGTGTTGATCATGAATCCGAAATTGAAAGCCGTTCTGGAAAGTGTACTGATTGCAACAATAAGTACGGTTCTGCTTATCATACTGGCCTTTCTGCCAATATTGAATATTATCATTTTTGTCTGGCCGGTTCCGTTTATTGTTATAGGTGTGAGAAGAGGTTTATGGGCAGGTGTATTAAGTCTTGTGCTTGCCGGCTTGCTTCTTGGTATTGTAATCCATCCTTTGCTGGGTATTGGGATGGTTATTCTGAACATCTTCCTTGTGCTTGGCCTTTCATGGGCTATAACCAGGAAGCTGGATTTGTTTGAAAATATTATATTGTCGGCCGGAACGGTGTTATTTTCCATTGTATCGTTTATTAAGGTATTTTCCTGGGCGACGGGAAAGACCGTGTTTGATTATGTAATTGATAGGATTGGAGCGTTTATTTCCGGCAATATAAACTATTTCAGCCGGTTTATGGATATATACAACCAGTTTTCAGAGCAATCCGTTACGGCCGAAGAGTTTGCCAATCAGGTTATAGGGCAGCTGGAACTGTTTATTCCTTTTGTACCTGCCTTACTGATAATATTTTCGCTGCTGTATGGAACCGTTAATTTAGTGGTATCCCGAACAGTCCTGAAAAAATTGGCCTACAAGATTTCCGATTTGCCTGCGTTCAGCGACTGGGTACTGCCCAAGGGGGCGGGACTGGGTTTTTTGGTTATACTGTTTATAGCTTTTGCGGGAAGCCTGCTTAAACTAAAGAATTTTGAAATAGTATTTTATACACTCCAATCATTGTTTTCTTTTGTCTTTGCAGTGCAGGGATTATCTGTAGCAACATTTTTTATGAAAATAAAAATGGGCAGATTGCCGGGTGTTGTCAGAAATATAATACTGGCATTATTATTTGTCCTTATTCCGGTTGTTTTTATGTCTGTAGGAATAATTGAACAGATATTTGATATAAGAAAAATTTACCGGCGAATAAAAATGTAGCATAAAAAGAGGTGGATTATTGGTGAAAAAGCCCATAAGCAAGGGGCTTAGAGTTCCTGAAAACCCGATATATCTGACGGTTATATTCCTGCTTTCCCTGGTACTTGTGTTTTATGACTGGAGAGTAGGATTGATAGCGATAGCGTTTGCGGTATATCTTGCATTTTATAACTGGAGGATCACCAGGAAACGGAGCATTGAATGGACCCGTTACCTTGAGGATTTGTCCGAAAACATTGACTGGTCAACAAAAAATGCTGTTTTTAGCATACCAATGCCTTTTGTGGTGGTAGAGCTGGATGGCTCAATAAACTGGTATAATCCTCGGTTTGGCCAGCTGTTTGAGGAAGAGAGTTTACTGGGGGAAAACATAAAGGATTATATACCGGAGCTCAACCCCTTTGCTTTATTAGCTGACAAAAAGGATAATGATGATATTGTAATAAAGCTGAATGATAGAATGTATCGCATGTTCTGGACGCCTATCGGTGTTGGCAATAACAGGGATAACAGCAAAGTGCTTGTCTTTTTATATTTTCAGGATATTACTGAAGAAGCGCAGATGAAAACTAAGTATCATGACGAGCGGCTGGTGGCAATACTGGTACAGGTGGACAATTACGATGAAGTTATGAATAATACAGACGAGGCTAAAAGGCCTGTCGTTCAGGCCCAAATTGAAGCCATGCTTAATGAATGGGCAATTTCTTTAAATGCCGGCTGGAAGAAATATGAGCGGGATAAATATGTGATGTTTGCCCAGGCTAGTTCGCTAAAGACACTGGAAGAGAACAGGTTTCAAATCCTTGATTCCGTTCGTGCAATAAATGCGGGCAATAAGATTCCCGTTACCTTAAGTATTGGAGTAGGAGCTGATGGGAAAAATCCCCATGAACTGAGCCATTTTGCCCAGTTTGCCCTTGATCTTGCTCTGGGGCGCGGGGGTGACCAGACGGTGGTAAAACGGGGCTCCAGATTGTTTTTTTACGGAGGCAAGAGCAAGGAGATCGAAAAGCGCACCAAGGTTAAATCCAGGGTCATTGCCAATACTCTCAGGGAGCTCATGGATCAGTCCGAAGGAGTGTTTATTATGGGTCATGAAGTCCCGGATCTGGATGCATTGGGATCGGCTCTGGGGATTTACAGGTGTGCCCGTCATGTAGGAAAAGAAGCCCATATCATTCTAAACCGTTCAAATCCGTCGGTGCATTCCCTGGTCAGCCAGCTTCTTGAGAAGGAAGAGTACCGGGATGTATTTGTAACTGCTGACGAAGCCCTTAGCATGATAGATCGGCGGCAGGCGGTACTGGTTGTAGTGGATGTTCATAGGCCCAGTTTTATGGAAGCGCCGGAGCTTTTAAACGAGGTCGAAAAAATAGTTGTGATAGATCACCACAGGAGAAGCGCAGAGACAATTGAGAATCCCACACTGATGTATCTTGAGCCCTATGCCTCATCCACCAGTGAGCTGGTAACCGAAATTATTCAATATTTTGATGATAAAGTTGAACTTGAAGCCATTGAGGCTGATGCTCTACTGGCGGGAATTACCGTGGACACCAAAAACTTTATATACAAAACCGGTGTACGGACATTCGAAGCGGCCTCTTATCTCAGGCGTGCAGGAGCCAATCCCGTACTGGTGCGCCAGCTGTTCCAGGATGATTTGGAAACATTCGTGGCAAGGGCTGAAGTGGTGAAGAATGCTGAAATTGTTTTGCCGGGGATTGCCCTGTCGTATTGTTCTTCAGGCATAAAAAACGGCTCTCTTATTGCTGCGCAAGCCGCAGACAGCCTTCTTACAATAAAGGGTATACACACTTCCTTTGTATTGTACCCGGACAACGGTGATGTAATAATAAGCGGAAGATCCCTGGGAAATGTAAATGTACAGATGGTACTGGAGAAGCTTGGAGGCGGCGGCCACTTAAGCGTAGCGGGAGCACAGCTTAATGACGTGGAACTTGATGAAGCCAAAGAGAAAGTCATTTCGGCTTTAAAAGACTATTTGGAGGAGGGAAAAGTAAAATGAAGGTAATTTTGACCCGGGATGTAAAAGGTCAGGGTAAACAGGGAGACGTGGTGAATGTAAGCGATGGATATGCCAGAAATTATCTGTTCCCCAGAGGCCTTGCAATTGCGGCCGATGAGAAAAATTTACGTGAACTAAATGATAAAAAACAAAAGGAGGCCAAGCGCAAGCAGAGTGAACAGGCGGAAGCCCGGGAGCTGGCCGAAGCCCTTTCGCAGCTAACAGTGGTTATAAAGGCAAAAAGCGGCGGCAGCGGGAAGTTGTTCGGCTCGGTAACCAACAAAGAGATTGCCGATGAGCTTAAAAAACAGCATAAAATTGATTTGGACAGGAAAAAAATTGTTCTTCCCGAGCCTATAAAGAATGTTGGACTTTATAATATTTCTGTAAAGGTATATCCTGAAATTACTGCTGACTTGTCGGTGAAAGTAGAGGAAGAATAGGCCTTCAGTTCATTGTCGGCCGGAGATCTATTCGGATAGAAAGGGATTGTTATGGCTGAACTGCTGCAACGTATACCTCCTCATAATATTGAGGCTGAGCAATCAGTATTGGGCTCTATGTTAATTGATGCTGAATCTGTATCCGAGGCATCGGGTTCATTAAAGGGTGAGGACTTCTATTCCGATGCTCATAAAGAAATATTTGAGGCCATGCTGGATATATACGAACGGGGAGAACCGGTGGATCTGGTTACCCTTACAGAGGAATTGAGACAGAGAGGAACTCTCGAAGGTGTTGGCGGGGTATCCTATATATCGGATCTGTCCATGACAGTGCCCAGTACTGCAAATGTAAAGTATTATATACAGATTGTGGAGGAGAAATCCATCTTAAGGCAGCTTATAGCTGCATCAAACGATATTATAAATGAAAGCTATGAAGCCAGTGATGAGCTGGATATGATCCTGGACAGGGCTGAGAAAAGAATTTTTGATATCTCTCAAAGACAGAATACCAATTATTTTATGCCTATCAAGGATGTGCTTATTGATACATATGCAAGGATTGAGGAAATATCAAAGAACAAGGGTCAGATTATAGGCCTGGCTACCGGCTTTCATGATTTTGATCAGAAGACATCGGGCCTCCAGCCGTCGGATCTGATACTTGTGGCAGCCCGGCCGTCAATGGGAAAAACCAGTTTTGTTCTCAACATTGCTCAGTATGCAGCGCTGCGCAATAAGGTGCCTGTGGCTATTTTCAGCCTGGAAATGGCAAAGGAGCAGCTGGTGCAGCGTATGTTAAGCGCTGAGGCCAATGTAGAGCTGCAAAAAATCCGCACCGGGGATCTTACGGAGGAAGACTGGTTGAAGCTGGTCAGGGCAGCCGGCCCGCTTTCCCAGGCGCCCATATTTATTGATGATTCGGCTGATATGTCTGTTATGGAGATAAGATCCAAGTCACGCAGGCTGAAGATGGAACAGAACCTGGGTTTGGTGGTGATTGATTACCTGCAGCTTATGTCAGGCAGGGGCAGAGCAGAAAACCGCCAGCAGGAGATTTCTGAGATCTCCCGGTCGTTGAAAGCTTTGGCAAGGGAGCTGAAAGTACCGGTGATTGCCCTGTCCCAGTTGAGCCGTGCTCCGGAAGCCCGGACTCAACACCGGCCGATGTTAAGCGATCTGCGCGAATCCGGCGCCATTGAACAGGATGCGGATCTGGTAGCTTTTATATATAGAGATGAGTATTATAACCGTGATACAGAAAAGAAGAATATAGCTGAAATTATTATAGCCAAGCAGCGTAACGGACCAACGGGCGTTGTTGAGCTGGTTTGGCTGGGGCAGTTTACAAAGTTCGCTAATTATGAAAGGATCCATCAGGATAGCTGATGGATCCTTTTTATCTTAGTTCCTGGCCCGTACCCGGATATCCTGCCCGGTAAATCTTATAAGCATTGTATTGGAGGTATCGAAGAGCCGGGATGCAATGCGATCGGAATATCGCTCCTTTATCTCGGTAAGGCCTAAATTAGTTGATAAAAATGTATGTTTTCCCTGGGTAAAGCGCTCATTTAAAATATTGAAAAGGTCCTCATTTGTAAAGTTGTTCCTTTGAGTTTCAGTTCCCAGGTCATCAATAATGAGAGTATCAACATCGAACAGGCAGTTGAACAAAAACAGGTTTTCTTCGTTATCCTGCAGAGCGCTGAGAAACAGCTGGTTAAACAATTTATAGGCTGATATCCGCATGACGGTATATCCCATATCCAATATGGTTTTTGCCATGCAGTTTAAAAGGAAGGTCTTCCCCAGCCCCGTTTTACCTGAAAAGAGTATGGTTTTTCGTTTATTGTTGGGGAACTTCCCGACATAATCCATAAGACGGTTTTTCAGCTGGACCATGTATTCCCTCTGGGTCAGCCTGCTGCCTTCAACCGGTACATCAGGGAATACCTCCGGATCAAAGGTATCAAAATTTTCCCGTTCCAGATCATTGATATCAGATAACTGATAAGTTCTTTCAAGAATTTTTTGAATAAGACAGGAGCATTTTTCCTTGATAATGTCCCCTCTATATCCAGTATCCTCACATTTGGGGCAGCGGTAATGCATGGAAAGGTAATCGGCAGGAAAACCGTGCCGGATAAGGAGCTCCCTTTCTTTTTCCTTTAAGCCGCTAATTCTTTCTTCCAGTTCATCTACCGCTTGGGCTGACAAATGCGGGTTTTTGATAATCTCTATAGAACGTTTGGCCATTAGCTCAATAATTGTACGGCGTAAATCCGCAATACCAGGTATAGTATCCATGACCTGGTTTTCCCTTTGCCGAAGAGCTTCTCTTTCTTTTGTACGCAGATCATCATATTCCTGGAGTATTTCCTTTAGTATCAGGTCTCTCATGTGTTGAAACCCCCGCCTTATCCGTTTTCAATGTCCTCGAACAGGGATTCCAGTTCTTCATCGGTGTATGAATGCTGTTCGAATTTACCGAAGTCGACCTGTTTCTTTAAAGGATTGCTGCGGCCGACTACATAAAGGCCTTTTAAGTGACGTTCATGATCAGTCCTGGCTTCATTTATAGTCCTTATGTTGTTGCTGTGCCAATTGTATAGGATCTTGTTCATAAATGCCAGCTTGTTCTCGGCAGCTATTGAGTATTCTGCCGCCTGAAGCACCAGGTCATAGGGCATGTTCCAGTCCTTAACCCATCTGTTGAACAGCTTCCGGACGGCTGCCGTAATGGGGCGCTGTTCTCCTGCCCTGTCCAGGACAATTTGTATTTCGGTGTTAAGCTTCTGTTTTCTCTTAAGATACTCTTTAATGTCTTCCTTGGTGCGAAGCCCGTTGTCGATCCATTGTTTGAGGATGGCATCAAGAGATTCAAAACTGGTATTCAGCTTTTTCCGCACGCAGTGCTTGCAGGCCAAAATTATAATATCATGCTGCAGTTTCCACTGGGTAGTCCACTTAATATAAAAAGCCTGATGTTCCGGTGTCGGCGTTGTATCCCTGTAACCAAGCTCAAAAAGGACAGCCTTTACCTTGCCCGACATATTTTCTCTGATTTTAAGATATTCCTGTATTTCCTGGGGCGTTTTAAGATTTAGGGTATGTAAGTTTTCTAATATCTTATCCAGGTATCCAAGGTTGGGAGAGCTTGTTTTTGTGGTTTCCCTGCAGGCCTGAAGTATGGCGTTTAACGAAAACTCCCACTTGGTATTCCATTTTTTATAAAGTTCCAGTTCAGCCTTGGAAGGAGGACGGCGTATTCCCAGGTACTTCAGTACTGCGCTGGTGTCCTGATAGTATGATTCGCAGCTTTCAATATATTCTTCGGCTTTCTGGAGAGTGTTTATTCCATCCTTTGCCCACTGCTCGGCTACCTTGTCCAGGTAGTTGATGCTGGTTTTTGGACCCTTTTTCGACAGATAAAAGCGAATCATCATAAGAACTACTTCTTTAGGCAGTTGAAGAACCTCCAGCCAATCGTATATTTTTAAGTATTCCTGGGGAGTCAGAAGTCTCTTATCAAAAATGTGCTGGAGGTTTTGGTTGAACTCTCTGTATTTGTATAAGACTTTTTCATTGTTTATATCCCTGTTATAAAGTATATCCTTGATATTGTAGTATTCTACTGCGAACTTTTCATCTTCACTTATGGTTGTTTTAAGGATTCCCTGCCTTTCCCAGTAATGAAAAGCATTTTTGACTACGTCCGGCTCCAAATCAAGGGCACGGGCAAAGCTGTCAATCGAGTTTTCTGCGCAGTCTTTGCAATAACACTGCTTGAGCCCGTATAGGTAAACCTTGACAAAATCACCCGGAGCTTTCAGCATGAACTCCTGTATGAAGAGGTTTTCCACCGGAGTGATATCAAACATGTGGTAATTATTAGAAAACGTACACAGGGCCATTAAAATCATCCTTTGTTAATAAATATTCAAAAAATGCTTTTCACAAAATAATGTTATCAATATTTGATACTAATATCAATATGCCGTTGGTATTATTTACTGCCAAGGGGATAAATCTACAGGCTCAGGTTAATGAAAGCTTTATGCTTCATTAAAATCCTATAATATTTATTTTATCATAAATTCTTCCTTTGCGCTGTATACATACGCTCATAATATTTATCCATCATCCTCTTTATGTCAAAATAATGCCTGGTGCTGGTTATGCTGTTTCTCATCATTTCGACCCATTTGGGGCGATCGTGGTAGTAAGTGGGGATAACAGCATCATTAAGAATCCGGTATAAGGCCTTTGTATCGTGTTCGTCCTGTACTGCCGGGTTCTGATGAGTAAAGCCGTTTCCAAACTGCCATCCATTGATCCCATGCTGGCAGGCTTCAGCCCACCATCCGTCCAGAGTGCTCAGATTCAATACGCCGTTCATAGCTGCTTTCATGCCTGAAGTACCGCATGCTTCCAACGGCCTCCTGGGATTGTTGAGCCATACATCCACACCTCTGGTCAGAGCCTTCCCAATGTTCATATCATAGTTTTCCAAAAATACCACCGATTCCGGAAACTGCCTGGATATTCTTACTAAATTGGATACAATGGCTTTTCCTGTATCGTCCATCGGATGGGCTTTTCCTGAAAATATCAGCTGTAACCTTTTTTCTTTAAGCATGGGGATAATAATTTCCGGATCCCTGAATAAAAGATCGGGACGTTTGTAAGATGTTGTACGCCTGGCAAAACCGATAAGAAGCGTGTTGAGGTCCAGTTCAATGCCGGTCCTTGCCTTAACAAACTCTATCAGTTTCATCTTATTATCCATATGACTGTCCCAGAGATTGCCGTTTTTTTCGGCTGCCAGCAGCATGTTGTCATCAACCCATGTGGGTATATGGATTCCATTGGTAATGCCGATGATATCCGCTCTGTCAGTGATATGTTCCCACATATGATTTGCGGTCCGGGAATGCAGTTCGGACACGGCATTGGAAATCATGGACAGCCTTAACGCCGCTGCAGTCATGTTGAATGGAGAACCGCCGATTCTGGATAACTGTTCCCGCGTCAGTGTATTATTGGCTCCCATGTATATGAGCTGGTTGATGGAATAGGCTTCATTACCTGCTGCCACAGGAGTGTGGGTGGTGAACACGATTTTTGACCGTACTGCTGAAAAAGCGCTGTTAAAGTCCATTCCCAGGGACATATACTGTCGTATCAGTTCCAGGCCGGCCAGTACTGCATGGCCTTCATTAAAGTGGTAAATGTCAGGCTGTAAACCCATTGCTTTCAATGCCCGTACTCCTCCAATGCCCAGTATCATCTCCTGAGCAATCCGCTCCTCACCCATTCTCCCATACAGCTGTCCGGTAATCCACGAATCCTGGTTTTCCGGAATATGGGTATCCAGCAGATACAGAGGTGCGTTGCCGAATACGTCCACCTTCCATACTTTGCAGACAACCTGATGATGCCGGATTGATACAGCTACCTTTACCCCCGTGTCTTTTAAAAAATCATACTCGTAGTCGCGAAATATATCATATGGCCGCCCTTCCTGATCGATTTCCTGGTGTGTATATCCTTGCCTCCATCTTATCCCAACGCCAATTATGGGTATATCGTAGTCTTTGGCAGCTTTCAGATAGTCCCCGGCCAGAATTCCAAGGCCGCCTGCATAGATATGGAAGGACGGATCCAGGCCAAATTCCATGCAGAAATAAGCTACCTTCGGGAGAGCATTATCTTTACTCATGCAGGACCTCCTATTTATATCATTTTAGTATGTATTTAGTATGTCCCTTCGGGTACAATTCATCACACCTGTATGGATGAATAAGGCTGCAGCAAACAGCTGGCAAGCTGTTTAAAAAGGCGGTAATAAGTGAAGTGTTTCTTCAGAGAAAGAGAAGCATTGCTTTAAAAAAATTTTTTTAAAATAAAAATTTTTGATTGACTGTCATACCGGAGTGTATTATTATATTAAAAATAAAATATACTAATCATATAGGAATACTAAACTATAATATAAAATGAGGAACAGATAAATAATGGTGGGAGATTTTAAATGAAAATATCAACCAGGGGAAGATACGGGCTAAGGGCAGTAGTAGACCTGGCGCTATATTCCAAAAGCGGCTATACGTCATCAGGCAATGTAGCCGAAAGACAGGGGATATCGGGAAAATATCTTGAGCAGGTATTTAATATGCTGAAAAAAGCCGGTATGGTAAAGAGCATAAAAGGGGCCCGCGGCGGATATATGCTGGCCTGCGATTGTGAAACCACCACGGTGGGGGATGTTCTGCGGGTGTTGGAAGGCAAGCTTTCGGTAGTAGAATCCTCTGATCATAAGAGTTCCACCGAGGATCCGATGGGACGGTTTCTTGAAAAGCATGTCTGGAGTAAAATTGACTGTATGATCAACGATATCGTGGATTCGGTAACTCTTGAGGATCTTGTAAGGGAATATAAGAGAATGATGGAGAAGTCTTCTCTTATCTACTATATTTAAACTTATTGAATTCAAGGAGGTTGTTTTATGGATGGAAGAAAACTGAAGTTTGACACCCTGCAGGTTCACGCAGGACAGATACCGGATCCCGCAACAGGAGCAAGGGCTGTACCTATCTACCAGACCACATCATATGTATTTAATGACACCGATCATGCAGCACAATTATTTGCCCTGGAAGAGGCGGGGAACATATACACCAGGATTATGAACCCCACTACCGATGTTTTTGAAAAAAGAATGGCCGCCCTTGAGGGAGGAATAGGGGCAGTGGCCGCTGCATCGGGGTCGGCGGCTGTTATGTATTCGGTTTTGAATATTGCATCTTCGGGTGACGATATAGTTTCGGCCAGCACACTGTACGGCGGAACCTTCAATTTATTTTCTCACACCTTCAGAAAGCTGGGCATCAGGGTGACGTTCGTAGATCCCGATGACCCGGAAAACTTCAGAAAAGCAATAACCGGAAGAACAAAGGCTCTGTACATAGAGACCATAGGCAATCCGGGGATCAATATTGTTGACATAGAAGCGGTTGCCAAAATTGCCCATGAATACGGTATCCCACTCATAGTTGACAATACATTCGGCACTCCGTATTTGATAAGGCCAATAGAATACGGGGCTGATGTAGTGGTCCACTCCGCAACAAAATTTATCGGAGGTCACGGCACATCCATTGGCGGGGTAATAGTTGACTCGGGTAATTTTGACTGGGAAGCAAGCGGTAGATTTTCAGAATTAACACAGCCTGATCCGACTTATCATGGGCTTGTTTACACCAAAGCCTTTGGAGCTGCCGCTTATATTGCCAAGATAAGAACACAGTGGTTAAGGGATACCGGTGCTTGTATAAGCCCCTTCAACTCATTTCTTCTGCTTCTGGGACTTGAAACCCTGTCTTTGAGAGTAGAAAAGCATGTGGAAAACACAAGAAAAATTGTGGAGTACTTAAAAGGGCATCCAGCTGTTTCATGGGTTAATTACCCTAACCTGGAGGGCAATAAGTATTATGATCTGGCTCAGAAATATTTTCCTAAGGGAGCAGGGGCGATATTCACTTTTGGAATAAAAGGTGATATTGAAGCCTGCAAAAGGTTTATAAATGGAGTTGAGATATTCTCCCATCTGGCCAATGTGGCTGATGCCAAATCCTTGGTAATTCATCCTGCAAGTACTACTCATGCTCAACTGTCAGAAGAGGAACAGCGGATTGCAGGAGTAGCTCCTGATATGATTAGGATTTCAGTCGGGATAGAGGATGCGGACGATCTCATCTGCGATTTGGATCAGGCTTTAAGAAAGGCAGTGGGTGAGCAGGTATGACTATTTCAGCAAAAGGCAGATACGGAGTTAAGGCAATGCTGGATCTGGCCTTATATTCCTATGAAAACGGTGTTTCAGCAAAGAGTATTGCTGAAAGACAGAGCATACCGGAAAAATACCTTGAACAAATTTTATCGGTCCTTAGAAGGGCTGGCTTAATAGGAAGTATAAGGGGGCCTTCGGGGGGCTATTTCCTTACCATGCCGCCTGAATTCATAACGGTTGGCCGTATACTAAGAACGGTGGAAGGTGATCTTGCACCGGTTAAGTGCGTAAAACAGAATAAAAAGGGAGAAGGCTGCAAGAGGGCCGATATGTGTATAACCAAGTACGTCTGGGCGATGGTGAGAGACGGAGTGAATCAGGTTACTGACAGTATTACTCTCAAGGACCTGGCTGAGGCGTACAAAAACGAAGTACTGGCCGGATATATGTACTACATTTAAGCAAAAAAATTTGGGAGGATGATTGTTTATGGGAAAAATTGCTGGCAAATTGACGGATCTTATCGGCAACACGCCGCTGTTGGAGCTGACAAATTATAACACTGTTAACGAATTGACTGCAAGGCTTATTGCCAAATTGGAGTATTTTAATCCCGGGGGAAGCGTGAAGGACAGAATTGGCTTTTCTATGATTGATGATGCGGAAAGAAAAGGGCTGATTGACAGGAACTCTGTCATTATTGAACCAACGAGCGGCAATACCGGTATTGCACTGGCTTTTGTAGCTGCGGCAAAGGGGTACAGGCTGATTCTGACCATGCCCGATACCATGAGCATTGAACGCAGGAGCCTGCTGAAAGCTTTGGGAGCCGAGCTTGTGCTCACACCCGGTGTTGAAGGTATGAAGGGAGCAATAAATAAAGCCAAAGAGCTGGCGGAAAGCATTCCCGGTTCGTTCATACCACAGCAGTTTGCAAATCCTGCAAATCCCGAGATTCACAGGAAAACAACCGCCGAAGAGATCTGGCGTGACACCGATGGGAAGATAGACATTCTGGTTGCGGGAATAGGAACGGGAGGCACCCTGACCGGGGTCGGTGAGGTATTGAAGCAGAGAAAGCCCGATGTGAAAGTTATAGCCGTTGAGCCTTTTGATTCACCTGTATTGTCGGGAGGGAAACCGGGGCCCCATAAAATTCAGGGGATAGGCGCAGGCTTTGTGCCGGAAGTTTTAAACACCGGCATCATAGACGAAATAATTAAGGTAAAGAATGATGATGCTTTTGACACTTCCAGAATGCTGGCAAAAACCGAAGGTTTACTGGTGGGAATATCCTCCGGCGCAGCGGTTTATGCAGCTACGGAGGTTGCCCGGAGAGAAGAGAACAGGGGGAAAATGATAGTAGTGATTCTGCCCGATACGGGTGAAAGATATCTGTCGACGGATCTATTCAGGGAAATATAAGGAAGGAGATGGGATATGCCGATAAAAATACCAAATGATCTACCCGCTGCTGAAGCACTTACCAATGAAAATATATTTGTAATGTACGAAGACAGGGCTTTGCACCAGGATATCCGCCCTTTGAATATTGTTATATTAAACCTTATGCCCAACAAGATAGCAACTGAGACACAGATCTTGCGTCTCCTTGGGAATTCTCCCCTGCAGGTGGATATCGTTCTGCTGCATCCCAGGACCCATGTTTCCAGGAATACCTCCAGGGAACACCTCATTAAATTCTATAACGTATTTGATGAGATACGTGACAGCAAGTTTGACGGTATGATAATAACGGGTGCTCCTGTGGAACAGCTTGATTTTGAGGAGGTAGACTACTGGGATGAGCTGAAGGAAATTATGGACTGGAGTGTTACCAACGTTTTTTCAACATTCCATATATGCTGGGGAGCTCAGGCGGGTTTGTATCATCACTACGGTATACCCAAGTATCCGTTGCCCCAAAAGATGTTTGGGGTGTTTCCTCACAGGATTCACAAGAAACACGAAAAACTTTTCAGAGGGTTTGATGATGTGTTTTATGTTCCTCACTCAAGGCATACCGAAGTAAGAAAAGAAGATATTGAAAAGGTATCTGGCCTGGAAATTCTGGCTGAATCCGATGAAGCCGGGGTTTATATAGTCACAGCCAGAAACGGCAGACAGATCTTTGTGACGGGTCATTCTGAATATGATCCCCTTACTTTGAAGGCTGAATACGACAGGGATATTGCCAGGAAACTGGACATAAGCCTGCCGAAGAATTATTTTCCGGGAGATGATCCTCAGGCAGCACCTGTTGTAAACTGGAGGGGACATGCCAACCTGTTGTTTTCAAACTGGCTTAATTATTATGTTTACCAGGAAACCCCATATAATCTGGATGAGATTGGATGACAGGGTGATAAGCAGTTGAATAAAGGTATTGATTATTGAAGAAAGTAAGTGTATGATGAAAGAAAGGAATAAAGGGAGGTATTTGTATGGCACAGGTAACCAAAGATATGACCATTGCACAGGTTCTGCAGAAAAACCGGGGGACTGCTTCTGTTTTCATGCGCTATGGTATGCATTGCCTGGGATGCCCGATAGCAACCGGCGAAAGCCTGGAAGAGGCATCGGCTGTCCACGGGATTGATGTTGATGAACTGGTCAAGGCACTTAATGAATACATGGATGAGGAGTAAGTTCATAAGAAGTAAAAACCCTTCTTTACACCGGACAGCTGGTATAAGGAAGGGTTTTTTGCTTGTTTGTTGATAAAATTATGTCTTTCTGATATGATTAGCGGGGAGTTGAAACTATAACAATGATTGCACCGGCCGATTTCTAAGGAGGGAATGCATAAAAAATGAAACGCTATAATGTAGTAATTGTCGGGGCAGGACCGGCGGGGATATTTACTGCTTTGGAACTGGTAAAACATCAAAGGGATCTCAAGGTTTTGATCATCGATAAGGGGTTGACCATAACCAAACGGGTATGCCCTGCACGCACTACCGAAAAATGCGCCAATTGCCGGCCTTGTGCAATTGTTAGCGGATGGTCCGGGGCCGGGGCATTTAGTGATGGCAAGCTGACTATGAGTCCTGAAGTAGGAGGGCGCATCCTGGACTATATGGATGAGGATAAGGCAAATGAACTTATAAAGTATGCAGATGACATTTATTTAAGCTTTGGGGCTGCATCGGATCTCCATGGTGTTAATACTGCAAGAGTGGAAGAGATAAGGTATGAAGCTTTAAAGCATAATATACGTTTGATCCCATGTGCCGTAAGGCATCTGGGTACAGAAAAGGCGTTTAATGTGCTAAAAGCCATGTATGACTATTTGGTTGAAAACAATGGTATAGAGTTCAGTCCCCTTACCACAGCAAAGGACATCATTGTTAAGGATGGAAAGGTGACGGGCGTAATCATAGAGAAGCAGGGACGAACGGAAACCATCGAATGCGAGTATGTTGTGGCGGCGCCGGGGCGGGATGGAGCCGGCTGGTTAGCCGGGCAGGCCAGGCAGCATGGCATAACCATTTATAACAATGAAGTGGATATCGGAGTCCGGGTGGAAGTGCCCAATGCCGTTATGGATCACTTAACCAGGGATCTGTATGAGGCGAAACTGGTGTATTATTCCGATACTTTTGAGAACAAGGTAAGGACTTTTTGCATGAACCCGGGAGGCGTGGTATCTGAAGAACACTATGACGGCAAGCTTGCCGTTGTAAACGGGCATAGTTATTCGGATCCGGCTTTAAAAACTGACAATACAAACTTCGCTGTGCTGGTGTCTACACGGTTTACACAGCCTTTTAACCAGCCAATTGAATATGGCAAGTATATTGCCTATCTGGCCAATATGCTGACCGGCGGCGGAATTATGGTGCAGCGTCTGGGTGATTTGCTCATGGGAAGAAGGACCGATTACAGCAGGCTTAAAAAATCAGCCACCGTTCCCACGCTGAAGAGCGCCGTACCGGGGGATTTGAGCTACGTACTGCCGCAGCGATATCTTACATCAATTGTTGAAGCTCTAAAGGCCTTTGATAAGATTGCACCGGGGCTTTATTCCCGGGATGTCCTGCTTTACGGAGTAGAGGTTAAATTCTACAGCAGCAAGGTAGAGGTTAATGAAAAATTTGAAACCCCAGTTATAAATTTGTATGCTATCGGAGATGGAGCCGGTATTACCCGCGGGCTTATGCAGGCTTCGGTTACCGGCATTGTGGTGGCAAGGGATATTGCTTCAAAGCTGCAATAAAGAGACAGCAGCCGTATAAATGTTTATATATAAATGTGTCAATTGAAAAACCAAATTCCGGTTTGCAAAAGTTGCTTCCACATTTATGCTTATTGGGATGGAATTTACTTTTTCAAATAACATGCAGGAGAGAAAACAAATAAAAATAATTTTTGGGTTGACTTTTTCATAAGTCTTGTGTATTATATTATCTGCATTCAATTTTCTGTGACCCATTAGCTCAGCAGGTAGAGCACTGGACTTTTAATCCAGGTGTCCGGCGTTCGAATCGCCGATGGGTCACCACAATATGGCCCCTTGGTCAAGTGGTTAAGACACCGCCCTTTCACGGCGGTAACAGGGGTTCGAATCCCCTAGGGGTCACCACGCGGCCCGGTAGTTCAGTTGGTTAGAACGCTAGCCTGTCACGCTAGAGGCCGAGGGTTCGAGTCCCTTCCGGGTCGCCATTTTTGCTGGCGTAGCTCAACTGGCAGAGCAGCTGACTTGTAATCAGCAGGTTGCGGGTTCGAGTCCCATCGCCAGCTCCAGTATTCCCAAGGGTTTGAGGCCCTTGGGATTTTTATAATAAACTAGTTTTGCAAACATTTTGCAAACGACGCAAACCAAAGAAACGATACAAAAAGGCGGTTTAAATAAGAAATTAAAGCTTGAAAGCCCTGTAAAACAGGGCTTTTTTTAATTGCCATTTGTACTTTAGGCAACTATAAATAAATTTTTTTGGTTTTATGGAATATAATAAGGGGTAAATAATATATAGAAAAAGGCACTGTTCTCAGCGGTTATATTATTCATGTTTTAAACAATTCCAGTCTATTTGAAGGTAAGAAAGGAGGAGCCATCATAATTAAGTATTTGTGTACAGTATGTGGTTATATATATGATCCCGAAGCAGGTGATCCAGACGGTGGTGTTGAACCCGGGACAGCTTTTGAGGATATACCGGATGATTGGGTATGTCCGGAATGTGGTGTTGGAAAGGACATGTTTGAACCGTTGGACGAATAGGTTAGTTTTGATTATGTTTTGTATAAACAAAAATTTATTTTTCAGCAGGAATCAGGTGAATTACAAAATTGGAGGAATAAGCTATGGCATACATACCCGACAGCAACAGGTATTCCAATATGAAATATAACCGCAAAGGAGAAATTTTGACCCCCTGATATCTATCTCTGTTTTTCCACACCGTGGTAATTTGGCATAGCAGAGAAAATTTCAAACTGGCAGAAAAACAAGAAATAAACTTACTGAAACAGATACAGTCTTCGTTGTTTTGCAATACAGCTTGATATATGATAAGTGGAATAATGACCGGGGATAGATGATAAGCACAGACTGCCATATTTAGGCAGGCTGTGCTTTTTTTGTACTGATGCAGGCTTTTTTCTGCCCAGGCACCAGCGGCTGATTTTATGCATATATTGCCTTGAGAAACTTTTTTGCGCCAGAGACTGTATTATAAATTTATAACAGGAGCGTAAGGGGGGCAAAGTATGGACCGGTTGTCAATTCCTTTAAATCTTTTGCCTGTTGGTTGTACCGCAAGGGTTAAGGAAATAAAAGCTAAAGGGAATATAAGGAGGAGGATGCTGGATTTAGGACTTGTTACAGGCACTGAAATTGAGGCAGTGTTGAGGAGTCCATCAGGAGATCCTGTTGCATATCATATAAGGGGCGCAGTAATCGCATTCAGGTCCGATGAAGCGTCCGGAGTATTGGTTGAACCGACTGAAAAACTGCGACAGTGGAGATGAAACATATGGTTATTACCGGTCACTTAGATGAATCAGGAACAACGCAGCGGATGTTTCAAACCCGGATGGGTTCTTTCGATGATATTGTTATTGCCCTGGTAGGAAATCCTAATACCGGCAAGAGCACATTATTTAACAGCCTGACAGGATTAAAGCAGCACACCGGAAACTGGCCGGGAAAGACGGTTGCCAGCGCTTTCGGCAGATACACACACAACGGCAAGAGCTTTTTCCTGGTAGATCTCCCCGGAAGTTATTCCTTGATGGCAAACTCACCGGAAGAGGAGATTGCGAGGGATTTTATATGCTTTGGCAAGCCCGCGGTGGCCGTTCTGGTAGCTGATGCCACATGTTTGGAGAGGAACCTGAATCTGGTGCTTCAGGTCCTGGAAATGACCCGGCAGGCTGTAGTATGCGTAAATCTGATGGATGAAGCGGAAAGGAACCATATCAGTATCCGGCTTGATAAACTTTCTCAAATACTGGGAGTTCCGGTGGTCGGAACCAGCGCATCTTCAGGGCGAGGGTTAACCGAACTCAAAGATGCAGTGGGAGATGTATTGTACGGCAGGTTTACACCAGAGCCTATCAGGATCGAATACGATTCTGCAATTGAGGAAGCTGTTTCTGTTATTGAAACGTGCATAAAAGAAATAACAGATACCGGCATAGACAGCCGCTGGATGGCTTTACGTATTCTTGAAGGTGATGACACCCTGATAACAGCATTACGCAGATATACAGGATATGATGTATTGAGTTCTGAGGAATTAAATGAAAGGCTTGAGAAAGCCAGAAAAATACTTGAAAAGAAGCAAATTCACAAAGAAGATCTCCGGGACAGGATTGTTTCCACTATTGTTAAGACAGCCGAAAGAATAAACCGGGAAGTATGGCGGGATGACGGAGACTGGAAAAAACGGATTGATCGCAGGATTGATGATGTGCTGACTTCCAGGCTATTTGGTATTCCGGTTATGCTGTTCTTACTGGGCGTATTACTGTGGCTCAGCATTGTGGGAGCTAATTATCCATCCCAAATGCTGGCAGATGCGTTCTTCTGGCTGGAGCATCAGCTAACCCGGTTATTTGTTCTTGTAAGAGCGCCTGACTGGCTGTACGGCGTGGTGGTGGAAGGCCTTTACCGTACTCTGGCCTGGGTAGTATCCGTTATGCTGCCGCCTATGGCTATATTTTTCCCTATATTCACTCTGCTGGAGGATCTGGGGTATCTGCCCAGGGTTGCCTTTAACCTCGACTATTTTTTTAAGAAGGCATGTGCCCACGGGAAACAGGCCCTGACAATGTGCATGGGGCTGGGGTGCAATGCTGTTGGCGTTACTGCATGCAGAATCATTGATTCCCCGCGGGAGAGATTGATCGGTATAATAACAAACAATTATATGCCCTGCAATGGGCGGTTTCCAACTTTGATTGCTTTATCCGCCGTATTTATTGCCGGCCGTGCAGGGGCAATACAGCCGGTATTGGCTGCTGTTACGGTACTGGGCCTTATAGTGTTTTCCGTTGTAATAACCCTGGCTGTATCCAGAGTATTGTCATGTACGGTTTTAAAAGGATTGCCTTCATCTTTTGCCCTGGAGCTTCCTCCATATAGAAAACCTCAAATAGGCAGGGTTATTATCCACTCATTACTGGATCGCACTTTATTTGTTCTGGCCAGGGCTGTTATGGTAGCCGCCCCGGCAGGAGTAATTATATGGTTTATGGCAAATGTCACCATATTTGATGCAACCCTGCTGGAACACTGTGCCGGATTTATCGATCCTTTTGCCCGGGCTATAGGACTGGATGGATACATATTATTGGCTTTTTTACTGGGATTTCCGGCCAACGAGATAGTAATTCCGGTGGTCATTATGAGTTATATGTCCGGAGGTGCTATAATTGAACTGGATAACCTGCATGCACTTCGTCAGTTGCTGGAAGGACACGGATGGACATGGGTGACGGCTCTGTGTACCATGTTGTTTTCCCTCAATCATTTTCCCTGCGGAACCACTCTGCTGACCATTAAGAAAGAGACTGGAAGCTGGAAATGGACGCTGATATCCTTTATTGTTCCAACTGTTACCGGAATTGCCGTCTGTTTTATTGTTGCACAGTCTGCCCGGTTTTTTGGGCTGGTTTAGCAGCCTGGCATTTATACAGACAGAGTGGAATGAAAACCCGGCAATACGACTGTTTACATTTACAGGGATGAGTGATAAAATTTATTATGATTTAAATTCTGTAATGTTAATTCCAGTATAATTATCTACAACAGAACCGGAATGAAGGAGATGAAACGGATATGATACCGGACAAAAAACAAGGCAGTGACATAATGAATAACTATCAGTATGCCTGGGATAAATACAATCAGGAGGAGATGGACAGAGTATTTTTATTTTCAGAAGGGTACAAGGATTTTATATCAAAGTGTAAAACTGAGAGGGAATGTGTAAAAGAGTTTATAGCCATGGCCGAGAAGAATGGATTCAGGGATCTTGAAACCGTTATTGCTGAGGGAGGCAGTGTAAAGCCGGGTGATAGATTGTATGCCAATAACATGGGTAAAACCCTGGCGCTGTTTGTAATAGGCACACAGCCTTTGGAAAAGGGTATGAGGATCCTGGGAGCTCATATAGATTCGCCAAGGCTTGATTTAAAACAAAATCCCTTATATGAGGATACATATCTGGCTATGCTGGAAACCCACTACTACGGAGGAGTTAAGAAATATCAATGGGTGGCAATACCATTGGCTATACATGGAGTGGTGGTTAAAAAAGACGGCAATGTGATTGAAGTTGTAATAGGAGAAGAGGACGATGACCCGGTGGTTGGAGTCTCGGATCTTCTTATTCACCTGGCTGCCGATCAGATGGAGAAAAAACTTTCCAAGGGTATTGAGGGAGAAGATTTGAACATCTGTATTGGCAGCATACCCATAAAGGCTGGAAATGACGGTGAAAAGGAGCGGGTCAAGAAAAACATACTTCGCCTTTTAAATCAAAAATACGGGATTACCGAAGAGGATTTTGTATCAGCTGAATTGGAAGTTGTCCCTGCCGGGAAGGCCAGGGATTATGGGCTTGACCGAAGCATGGTTATGGCCTACGGGCACGATGACAGGGTGTGTGCCTATACATCCTTTGAAGCCCTTATGAGGATAAAAAATCCTGAAAAGACTTGTGTGGCTTTAATGGTGGATAAGGAAGAGATAGGAAGCGTTGGGGCCACAGGAATGACTTCAAGGTTTTTTGAAAACGTCCTGGCAGAGATTATAAATCTCATGGGCAATTACAATGAACTTATACTGCGGCGTGCGTTAGCCAATTCAAGGATGCTGTCCTGTGACGTAAGCGCCGGGTTTGATCCCAATTATCCTTCGGTTATGGAGAAACGCAATTCTGCCTACCTGGGTAAAGGGTTGACCTTCAATAAGTATACCGGTTCCCGGGGAAAATCGGGAAGCAATGATGCAAATGCAGAATATATGGCATGTTTACGGGCAATAATGGATAAACATGGCGTTTCATGGCAGACTGCCGAACTTGGCAAGGTCGATCAAGGCGGCGGAGGTACCGTTGCTTATATATTGGCTGAGTATGGCATGGAAGTAATTGATTGTGGTGTACCGCTTCACAATATGCACGCTCCTTGGGAGGTAGCCAGCAAGGCAGATATCTATGAAGCTATGCGCGGTTATTATGCCTTCCTGATGGAAGCGTAGTCTGGAGACGGTGTTTTTGATACTATACAGGGGTTACATTTAGTATATTTTAATCAGCCTCATTGAAAAAGGTATCCCGTATAAATTACTTGTTTTGGGATACCTTTTTCAATGAGGCTGGAAAGATGTCAGTTTATCTGCAAATTCATGAGCATCGGTTCCGCAGGCTGATACTGTCACCGGTTTCCACAAGGCCAGCGCCAAAATCCCCAGTATGCTCTTCCCATCCACCTCATGGCTGCTGCTCCTTACTTTTATATCGCAGTCATACCGCGATGCCAGATTAACAAATTCACACACTTCTGTCAGCTTATCAAAGTATACCTGCTTCTCAATGCGGTTCATATACTCACCTCCCTGTTAATGATTATATATATGCTGACTTTATATATATTATACCACAAATATTGTACTTAATAACTTTTATCAGTATTAATGCATTTTGTCTAATAATTTTTACCAACGTGGTTTATATCTGTGTCAGCTTTTTGTTTTTCCATCTGCCCATTTTGTAGTAAGCCTGACTGAGAACCATTGATATAAATGAACTGGTTGATATGGCGATCCATATACCGTTTACCCCTAAGCTTTCCAGTGAGGACAGATATCTGGCGAGCGGGATTCGTATCATCCATAGGGATACGAAGGAAAAAACCATTGTAGGGAAAGTATCTCCTGCTCCCCTTAATATACCGTTTGAAACAAACATCAAAGAAAAAGGGATATAAGAAAGCCCCACAATTCTCAGATAGACGCTTCCGATATTCAACACATCAGCATTACTGGTGAAAATCTGCAGAAAAGCCTTTGGTATTGCTAAAGCTAATATAACCAATACTACAGTGATACTGCTCACAAGAATGCTTCCCCATTTAAAAACCTCTTTGACCCTTTCGGTTTTTGCTGCTCCCAGGCTTTGTCCCGTAATGGCCGATACAGCCATGCCAAAGGACATGGCTGGCATATGGGCAAACTGATCCAGCCTTGATGCAGCCCCGAATGCTGCCACCGCATCGGAGCCAAATGAATTTATTATACCAACCATTATGGTCAGGCCCATGGATACCACGATCTGTTGTATACCTGCCGGAAGACCTATTTTGACCAGTTTCCATAAAAGTTCTCCTATGAACTTAAAATCTTTTATCTTAGGGCTGATAATATGGTTTTTTCTATATAAATAAAACAGTATCAATACAAAAGCCAATGCCTGTGATATTATGGTAGCCAGCGCCGCGCCTGCAATGCCCATTTTGGGGAAAATACCAATACCAAATATAAAAAGCGGATCAAGAATGATATTGGTGATAGTTGCTGCAATCAGGAATTTCACGGGAGTCCTGGGTTCTCCCAGCCCGTTTAAAACAGCGCTCATTACATTAAAGCCGAACACGAAGATAAGCCCCAGCAGATATATATTCAGGTATTCGACGGCATATGCAAGAATGTCCTGGGGAGTGTTCAGCAAAACCAGAATCTGTTTACTGAATGATATACCCAGAATTGTGACAACGGCAGCCACCATTCCCAGCAATAAAAAGGAATTGTTCATTGTATTTGTTATCATTTCGGGGTTTTTTGCACCGGCATACTGTGCCACCAGTACCGAAGTAGCCATGGTTATGCCGGTAACCAGGGAGATCAGGATGAATATAATAGGGAAGCTTACCGACACCGCTCCCAGGGCTTCAGCTCCGAGGAACTGTCCTACCCAAATACTATCAATGGTATTGTATAATGCCTGAAAAACGTTACCTAACAGCAAGGGGACTGAGAAGTTTATCAGGTGTTTTATTATGCTTCCTTCAGTTAAATCAGTGCCTGTACTGCGATTGGCCATATTGCTTTTCTCCTTTGTCAGAACATGGTTTATTTGATTATAATTTTAAACCTATGTCATGTCAAACAAAACGCGATTTGGATTGCAGCTTTATTGAAGAATATAACTAAGTAATTTGTTTAGCAGCAGCATATTTTATCCGGATGATTTATAAATATATTAATGTCCTGTTGGCATGGTATTTATAAAGTTTTATGGCAAGCATTAAAAAATGAAGGAATTTCTTTATATGTGTAGAAGTTATAAACATACAATTATTGGTAATAATTGATAAAGAAAAATATGGATGAAATAATATGTAAAATGGTAGAATCAGTTCTGCTTGTGCTATTTGTCAGTATGATGGGGGAGCGGCAATATGGTAAACAGAAAAAGCTTCCATATGGAGGAAGAATATAGCGATGACATTATATCCATCAGAAAGTATATATTGTCATCATGGGAACGATGTCTGAACAACGGTATGCTGCCGGAGGATATGCCCCACCTGAAAAAGGTTTCAGCCGAAGAACTGGATAAGTTGGTAAAACAGAACAAAAATCTTATAGATATTGCACTGACATATATCAAAGATCTCAAAAAAATGATTTCAACTGACGAGAATATCATAATTATATGCAGTAAAGAGTATGTTATAATCAATAAAACAGGCCATGTTCCGGAACTTGTTGAACTGGGAATAGACGTTGGGCAGTCAGTTAGCGAAGAGAATATGGGAACCAATTGTCTGGGTACCTGTATAATTTCCAATGTTCCAATTGCTGTGTTTGGTGATCAGCATTTTTTGGACGTTTTTAAGAAATGGGCGGGATTTGGGGTTCCTATACATGATTCTAATCATGAGATTTTAGGAGCACTGGGAATCTATGTTCCGTCAGAAACTGCCAACTATAATATATTGAGAATGCTTGGTTTAGCTGCAAAAGGGATCGAGAACCAGATTCAGCTTACCAGTATGAATAAAGAGCTGGAAACTTTAAACCAGAAGTTATCGGGATTCAACAACGATGTCATTAATATTGCTTCCATGATTTCACATGAAATCCGGAATTCCTTGTCAACAATCAGTGCATACGTACAGCTGCTTCAGCTGGAGAGCATTCTTGACCGTTCGAGAGCTGAGAGAATACTGATGGAAATAAACCATGTCAGTAAGATGTTAAATGATTTCAGAACTTTAACCAAACCCGTTCAGTTAAATTTTGTCAGACTTTCTTTAAATGACTTGCTTAAAAATACTGTTGATATAATGATCCCAAAGGCTCATATGGCGAACGTTGATATCAAGATTTTTCTAACGAATAATGACATCTATGCTAAAGTTGACAAGGACTCTATACAGGAGGCATTTGTTAATCTGATTGAAAATGCAATACACGCCATGGAAGATGGAGGAACGTTGACCATAAGGCTGTCAAGGATTCAAAAACACGGAAAGGCGTTGATCGAATTTGAAGACACGGGGGTGGGGATCGAGGAAGAAAACTTGGAAAGGATTTTTAAACTGTTTTTTACAACAAAAAAGAATGGCAGCGGTCTGGGACTGATCTTGTGCAAAAATACCATCAGGAATCACAATGGAAGCATTCGTGTGAAAAGCAAGGTCAACCAGGGAACTACATTTTATGTTGAACTTCCATACATTGATTAATATTACCCAGTTTCCGGGTAAAAAACCTGCGTTATTTGGGGGCAGGAGAATGAAGTTTATTATTTTTATGACTGAAAAAAACAGGCGTAATTTTTTTGCCATACTCCTTATTTGCATACTGATAGCATCATTAGGAGGAGCTTACCTCAATAGATACGCCCGCTCCGGCAGGGAATATGAAAGACAACCCGGGGCTGAGTTGTTAGAAATCAGCAAGGATTTGAGTATATACGATATTGATGTTATATTTGATCCTGAGAATGCACGGTTAATCTGCAAGCAAAATGTAAAGCTGGTAAACAGGGATGATATTGAATTCAACAGCATATACTTCCATCTTTATCCGAATGCATTTAAAGAAGAAAAAAGGCTGCCGTTTTTATCCGATGAAAAAGATGCTGCATATCCAAATGGTTTTTCTCCCGGATGGATTGATTTGAAATCAGTTAGTATTGGTGATTCTCCGGTTGACTACCAGATAGGAGGCTACAATAACAACATATTGGCTGTCATGCTGGATAAACCTTTGAAACCCGGCGGCAGTACAGACATTGCAATGGAGTACAGTGTCATAATTCCAAATTCCATCGGCAGGTTTGGTTATGGAGAGAATACCTTCAATATAGCAAACTGGTATCCTGTTTCATGTGTATATGATCATAGCGGCTGGAATACGGATCCGTATTATGCTATCGGAGATCCTTTCTACAGCGATGTATCAAATTACTTTGTCAATATAAAAGTGCCTTCCGGCTATGTCATAGCTTCGACCGGTGATATAGCGGAGATTAAGGATGAAGGTGAATACAGGATTTGGGAAATAGAGGCATTGGCTGTGAGGGACTTTGTCTGGATTGCAAGCGAAAGGTTTGAGATCGGGTCCCGCCAGGTAGATCAAACTACGGTGTATTCATATTTTTTTCCTGAGAGCAGGGAAAGTGGATTAAGGGCTTTGGATTACGCCGCATATGCGTTGCAAATATTCAATAGCTGTTTTGGGATGTATCCTTACCGGCAGTTTTCGGTAGTACAGTCGGATTTTTTTGTTGGAGGCATGGAGTATCCCAACCTGGTTATGATAGATAAAAATTTGTATGATAAAGAGCAGCTTTTTTGGCTGGAATATGTAACGGTGCATGAAACTGCCCATCAGTGGTGGTATGGGATTGTAGGGAACGATCAAATAGATGAACCCTGGCTGGATGAGGCATTGACCGAGTATTCAACAGTATTGTACTATGGGCACAGGTATGGACAGGACAAAGAAAATGAAATTTACAACATAATAACAGGTGAAGGGACACAATCATCTCTGGAAAAGTATATATTGGATGAACAGGAAATAAATACTGCGGTTGACCAGCCTATATACAAATTTTCCGACTGGATATTATATGATCTGATTGTATACAGGAAAGGAGCCGGCATATTCCGGGAAATGCACCGGATAACCGGTGACGAGGTATTCTATGAAATTTTACGGAAATATTTTGAGAACAATAAGTTCTCCAATGCTGCTCATACTGATTTGCAAAAAGCATGTGAAGAGGTAACGGGAAAATCATGGGATGCATTTTTCCAGCGACAGCTGGAGTGATTTTACACTAAATGGAACTTTATTTTGATTGATTTTTTTAAAAAAAGACGTTATACTTTATTATAAGCATTATATTAGACATATTGGAGAGGATAATATATGCCGTTGTTGGATTTTCAGTGCGGTAAATGCGGAAATAAGTTTGATGAGCTGGTATACACCAGTCAAATGGACAAAGTAACGTGTCCCGAATGCGGAAGCAGGGATGTTAAACGAGTATATGAGGGAAAATGTTATTTTGGCATGCTGGGCGGCCTGTCAGATTCCGGAGGGTGTTCCGGAAGAAGCTGTAGTGGATGCAGCGGATGCGGGCATTGATCGAGCATTTATTTTTTGTGGAAAAAATGGACAAACTTGTTAATGACGCTTAATACAAATTTAAATATATTTAATATAGAATTTAGTTGGTATTGTGGTAGAATAACAATGGAATTATCAATATATAATATCGGATTGATGGACGCAGTTGTGTTCTGATACGGTTGGTTGAAGTTGGGAGGTGAAGTTCCTTTCCATAACGGGAAGGGAACGGTAGATTGGAGAAACTAATAATACGTGGTAGGAAAAAGCTTGTCGGCCGCGTACATGTAAGCGGCGCTAAAAATGCTGCTGTTGCAGTGATACCGGCAGCATTGTTAACTGAAGAGACATGCGTAATCGATAATTTGCCGTATATTGATGATGTGTTGGTATTATCTGAGATTTTAAGACAGATGGGCGCGCAAGTTGTGTTTGAGCCCGGCAAGAGGCGGATGATAATAAATGCTGCCAATATAGGCGATTATCGTGCTGAATTTGACATAGTTCGTCGTATGCGGGCTTCCTACTATCTGCTGGGAGCGCTGTTGGGACGTTTCGGCAGGGCTGAAATATCATTTCCGGGCGGCTGCGAGATAGGGGCACGGCCGATAGATCAACATGTTAAGGGATTTGAAGCCCTGGGAGCCCGGTTATCTATAGGGCACGGCCTTATAAAGGCTAAAGCTGACAAGCTGATCGGCAGTGAAATATACCTTGACGTTGTAAGTGTCGGCGCCACCATAAACATTATGTTGGCAGCCGTAAAAGCAGAAGGTACGACTACTATAGTAAACGCAGCAAAAGAACCTCATGTGGTGGATGTAGCCAACTTCCTGAATTGTATGGGGGCTAATATAAAGGGTGCGGGTACCGACACCATAAAGATAAAGGGAGTAGATAAGCTTTACGGTTGTGAGTACAGCATTATACCGGATCAGATTGAGGCCGGAACCTTCATGATTGCATCAGCTGCTACCCAGGGTGATGTCAGGATAGAAGGTGTTATACCGAAACACCTTGAAGCGGTTTCTGCCAAGCTTCTTGAGATGGGTATGGAAGTGGAAGAAGGTGACGATTATGTCAGGGTCAGGGGAACCGGACGGCCCAGAAAGGCAAATGTTAAAACCCTTCCTTATCCGGGCTTTCCTACCGATCTTCAACAGCCGATATCGGTATTGTTGAGTGTAGCCGAAGGGACAAGTATTATTACGGAAAATGTATGGGAAGCGAGATACCGGCATATTGAGGAGATAAGGCGCATGGGTGCCATAATCAAGGTGGAAGACAGGGTGGCAATAATTGAAGGGGTTGACTGCCTGACCGGTGCGCCGGTAGTGGCTACCGATTTGAGGGCAGGAGCTGCTTTGGTGATAGCCGGTCTGATGGCCGATGGTGTAACAGAGATTACAAACGTTAAGCATATCGACAGAGGCTACGAACGGCTGGAACAAAAACTGGTGAGCCTTGGCGCTGACATTGAAAGAATGGATACGGAGCAGCGGGGTACGCATTTATCGGTGGTTGGCAATCAATAAATTACAATGAAATAATGATGTAATTGATATATTTTTATAAGTGAAAAAAAGCCAGGAAATTTCCTGGCTTTTATATTTGGATCAAATTACTGTTTTTATGAGTCCTGCAGAGTTATTTAGGGAGGACGCGAAGCATAGGCTGATAAACTATATTTCCAACCGTGAATAGCGGCGAGGCCCGGTTTTATAGAGATTATTTCCTTTTGAATCTATGGCTGTTATAAGCGGCATGTTTTCTACTTGTATCCGGTGAATTGCCTCGGTACCCAAATCTTCGAAGGCCACCACTTCAACATGTTTTATGCAGGATGCTATCAAAGCGCCGGCGCCACCGGCTGCAGCCAGATAAACGGCACCATGTTTTACCATTGCATCTATTACCTCAGGAGAGCGCGGCCCCTTCCCAATCATTACCTTCAGCCCCCTGTCCAGCAGCAGGGGGGTATAAACATCCATACGGCTGCTTGTGGTAGGGCCGCAGGATCCGATGATATGGCCGGGCTTTGCCGGACAAGGCCCGGCGTAATAAATCACCTGATCTTCAAAATCAACCGGCAGCGGCTTTCCCTCCATAATCATTTGATATATTAACCTATGAGCGGCATCCCGGGCTGTATATATAGTCCCGGTCAAATATACAGAATCTCCGGCAGTAAGCGAATTCAGCTCATGGGAAAAGACGGGTGCATGCAATATTTTTATCTCATTCATATAAACATCTCCTTAAGGCTGTCAGAGCCAGGCTTCTTTATGGCGGGCAGCATGACACTGTATGTTGACGGCTGCCGGGAGGCCGGCAATGTGGGTGGGATAGGTATCAATATGAACGGCTAAAGCTGTAACTATTCCTCCCAATCCCATTGGGCCTATCCCGGTTTTATTGATACTGTCCAGCATCTCCCGTTCCAGATTTGCTATAAAAGGATCCGGATTGTGAGTACCTGCGCGGCGCAGCAATGCCTTTTTTGATATATAGGCCGCCTTTTCCATTGTGCCGCCTATTCCGACGCCAACTATTACGGGAGGACAAGGGTTACCGCCGGCATTAATGACCGTCTCAAGTATGAAGTTTTTTATTCCTGGTATACCTTCGGCAGGTTTCATCATTTTAAGCCGGCTCATATTTTCGCTGCCAAATCCTTTGGGAGCAACAATTATTCTGAGCCTGTCTCCGGGCACTATCTCGGTGTGTATTACCGCCGGGGTATTGTCACCTGTATTTATCCGATCCAAAGGTGTCAGGACCGATTTTCGCAGATATCCCTTGCGATACCCTTGGTGAACTCCCTTATTTACGGCCTGGGAGATATTCCCGCCGGTTATATGGACATCCTGACCAATTTCCAGGAAAACAACAGCCATGCCGGTATCCTGACAAACGGGCAGGCCATGGGCAGCGGATATGTTGATGTTTTCGATCAGTTGTTCCAGTATTTTACGGCCATGGGGGGATACCTCTGTGTCCCGGGCTTTTTCAATAAGTGCCTTGACGTCGTCTCCTATATGATAACAAGCATCTATGCATAGACGGGCAACCGTTTCGGTAATTCTATCTGCATGTATTTCTCTCATATTGCTGTTCTCCTCTACCAATTAAGCCAGTCGTGTATTGATAATTCTTAAGTATTATGATATCAGGTATGTTTTGTACAGCAATATTTTAACAGGTTCTGAGCCTTTTCACAAGGCAAGCTCTGTAGTGTTCTTCACATAATGCACATTGGTAATCGTACTATCGGGTATAGTGATTGTGCAGAATATTATTCCGCTTGCTGGAGCTCAAGGCCAAGAACCTGCAGCGCTCGCTCCAGGCCTACACCAAAACTCGCTATCGCGTTAGACTGGTTCCGGCTGTCCTCCGCTTCGCTGACAGGTTCTAAGCCTTTTCGCAAGAGGAAGGCAAGCTCCATAATATTCTGCAAAAATATAAACGGCTTTCCCGGCCAGGAAAGATTTTATTAAAATACATAGCCATGCATTTTAATATATATTATAATAAAGGTTGGGCTGACAAATGGATCTCATACCGGCAAGCTGCAGGATGATTTTATATAGCTGAAGAAAAATCAACAGACGGGAGAAGTATGTTAAATGGGTTTAAAAGTATGTTCGCTTTCAAGCGGCAGCAGCGGTAATGTTACGTACATAGGTACAGACAGAACAAATGTACTGGTGGATGCAGGGCTGCCGGCAAAATATATAATAAAGGCTCTTAAAGACATCAATGTATCCCCTTGTGAACTGGATGCCATTCTTGTGTCTCACGAACACACCGATCACATAAAGGGAGTCGGTGTATTATCCAGAAAATTCAATATCCCAATATACGCAAACGAACATACATGGGAGGCTATGAGATCAAAGCTTGGCAATATTAAAAGTAATAATATGAAGGTATTTTATACCGACATGGATTTTTATATAAAGGATATAAATGTTCAATCATTTGCAATACCCCATGATGCAGCTGAACCGGTAGGTTTTTGTTTTTATTACGGCGGCAAAAAAATAAGTATTGCCACCGATTTAGGACATACTAACAGTAGAATTACTAAAATGGTAATGGACTCGGATCTGATTTTACTGGAGGCAAATCATGATTTACAAATGCTTCAGGAGGGCTCTTATCCATGGCCGTTAAAAAAACGCATCATGGGTAAGTACGGCCACTTGTCCAACGAACAGGCCGGCCTGGCCCTGGTTGAGATGCTCAAAGGAAAAATAGTCTATGTCCTTCTGGCACATTTGAGCAAGGAAAACAATTTCCCGCAGCTTGCGTACGAAACGGTAACGGGTATACTCAAATCAAAGGATATCCGGCCGGGGAAGGATGTAGTGATTGATATGACGTATAGAGAAGGAGTCAGCAACTTTTATCATATTGAATAGCTTTTATATCGGGATTGGGGGTGATATCAAATAACGGCATAAGGAGGAAGAAATACCGTGAATATGTCAAAAGAACGGTTTTTCACATTGATACGTATATTTACGGTAATAGAATTGCTGCTTCTGCTGTCATCATGTGGATGGAGTTTCCCTGAAACGCAGCGGGAGCCGGATTATAACTACTCACAGCGACAGGATGGGGATCCGGAACCGGTTGAGCTTAAACAGGAAAGTAATGTTGGACACGGTTCTGTCTCCCGGATTATAAAGAAAGTAAGCCCATCTGTTGTAGGGATTTCGACAGCACACTTAAAGAGAGATTCGTTATGGGATGATACCCGGCTTGTAGAGGGTATTGGCTCCGGAGTCATTGTACATTCAACAGGCTATATATTGACAAATGATCATGTGGTTGGGGGCAATCCTGATAATATAAGTGTTATTCTTCAAAATGGCGATGAACTGGAAGGGCGTACCTTATGGTCGGACCCGACTTTGGATCTGGCTATTATCAAGGTGGATGCGGTTAACCTGCCTGCTGCTGTTCTGGGAAACAGTCAGCAGCTTGAAGTTGGGGATTTGGCTATTGCTATCGGTACTCCCTTGGCGCTGCAGTTTAAACATACCGTCACCTCAGGGATTATAAGCGCACTCAACCGTACCGTCCAGGTACCAACGGAACGCGGCCAGAATTTTATGGAGGATTTAATTCAAACAGATGCATCGATAAACCCTGGGAACAGCGGCGGCCCATTGATCAATGCAAACGGCGAGGTTATCGGAATTAACACGATTAAAGTATCCAGTGCTGAAGGGATAGGCTTTGCTATTCCGATTGACGTAGCCAAGCCGGTTATAGAACAAATTATTAAGGATGGGGAGTTTGTTACCCCGTATATAGGAATTGTAGGTTTTGATAAAGAGATAGCGCGGTATTACAAGCAGGAAAAAGATATACAGGAAGGCGTGTATGTGGTTGATATAGATGAGCGGGGACCGGCGTATAAAGCAGGTTTGAGAATTGACGATATAATAACCTATATTGGAGAAAAGAAGGTTACTAAAATGCTGGAGCTCAGAAGCGCCATTTATTCATATAAGGTGGGAGATAAGGTAGGTATCCGCTTTTTGAGAAAAGGAAAAGAACATGTTATTGAAATGTTGCTGGGGAAGAAGCCCATATAGACGGATAATATTTTGAGGAGGAAGAGCATTATGGATTATATTAATGATGGGAGGCCCGGACCGCAGAGATATAAATGTCCGAGCCTTTTCGGCTGTAATTTGCTGTATTTAATAGTTCTTGTATTAATGATTCTGTTGTCCAGCGCGGTTGGCTTATTCAGGTTGGAACTGGAGAACACTGAACAATGGCTTGTCTTTACCTTTATAATGGAGATGCTGGTGATAGGTGTTCCCCCTCTGATATATGTTTTGGTTAATAAAGCAAATATAAGGCAGACTTTCCGGATAAACAGAATTAGTATAAAGGAATTGGTTCTGGTTCTGGGAATGGCGGTGTTTGGCTATGGCATAGTATCTTTTATAAATTTAATATGGTATAGGATATTAAGCTTTATCGGAACACCCATAGTACCGGAGTTTCCACCCATAAACAATGGAAGGCAGTATATAACAGCCCTGTTAGTGATGGCTTTAACCCCTGCGGTGGTTGAGGAGTTTTTATTCAGGGGTATTATTCTGAGAGGATATGAAAGGCTTGGCACAAGAATGTCAATAATTGCAACCGGCCTGCTTTTTGCCTTCCTTCATTTGCGCATTACCAATATACCTGCCATTATTTTTCTCGGTATAATGATCGGGTACGTGGTTATAAGAACTGATTCAATATTTGCCGGTGTGCTATATCATTTCACACAAAATGCCATATCAGTATCATTTATGTATGCTCAGGAAATTGCTAAGAATTACCTTCAGGGTGTAGAAGTTGTGCAGGAGAATATGAGTAATATACCTCCCGAAATGTGGATAGCTACTGTTATAGTCTGGGGTGTAATGGCAGTGTTTTCGTTAGGGCTTTTTCTTTTATGTGCTGTTGCCCTTCATCGTACCACTCAGTCTAAGGCGGGGCCCCAATACCAAATGGCTTTTGAGAAAACAAAACCTACTCCGGGAGAGATGCTGCCTGTTGTTGGGTCGGGTGTTTTGGTTGCAATTATGATATGTATTGAGATTATTGCTATGAGCAGCGGCTTATAAGGCTGGTATGCTCAAAAATTCACAAATTATTCATACATTATATAAAAACATTTGCTATAATATTAATAAAACCTATAGCTATATAAGCAAAGATATATATTGTGATGGGGGGATATAATTGGTTCAGGTTATAAATTTGACGAAACGATACGGACAACATATAGCAGTTGATAATGTGAGTTTTACCGTGGATAAAGGCGAGATCCTGGGATTTTTAGGCCCAAACGGCGCAGGAAAGACCACTACCATGAACATTATCACCGGCTATTTATCTGCAACCGAGGGTTCTGTTAAAGTAGACGGGTTTGATATTCTTGAGGAGCCTGAGGAAGTAAAAAAGAGAATAGGGTACATGCCGGAATTTCCACCCCTTTATATGGATATGACGGTACAGGAATATCTTAATTTTGTAAGTGATATAAAAAAGATCGATCGTAAAACGAGAGCCAGAAATTTGGACAGAATAATGGACATGATCAAAATTGGTGATGTCCGCAAGAGGTTAATAAAAAACCTGTCTAAGGGATATAAGCAAAGGGTTGGGCTGGCGCAGGCATTAATAGGCGCACCCCAGGTCCTTATATTGGATGAGCCTACTGTAGGCCTGGATCCCAAACAGATTATAGAAATCCGTAACCTTATTAAGGAACTGGGAAAGGAACATACAATAATACTAAGCTCTCATATTCTGCCGGAAGTCAGTGCGGTTTGCGAACGGGTACTGATTATAAACAAGGGAAAAATTGTTGCCAGCGACACACCCGAAAACCTATCCAGACGTTTAGGAGATACAGGAAGGCTGTCGATTAGGGTGGCCGGCCCTGAGAAGCAGGTTCTCAAATTAATCGGAGGCCTTGCAGGTGTAAAAAGTGTTGAGTCAACCGGCGCAAGGGAGCCCGGTACCGTAGATATTCTGGTTGAAGCTGAGAAGGATATCGATGTTCGCAGGCCTGTGTTTTATGCCTTGAGCCGGGCCGAATATCCGATCCTGCATATGAAGCCCATCGATCTGACACTGGAAGAAATATTCCTGCAGGTAACAACTCAAGAGAGGGAGGTTTCCTAAATGCTAGCGGTATTGAGAAGGGAATTGAGGGCGTATTTTTTATCGCCGACCGGATATATTTTTATGGGGTTTTTCCTGTTGCTTTCGGGTTTTTTCTTTACGTATTCCAATTTATTTCAAGCCAACCCAAGTTATCTTGGCGTATTGGGCAGCATAACATTTATATTCCTGATAGTGGTTCCCATATTAACCATGAGACTGATGTCGGAAGAAAGCCGTCAAAAGACAGATCAGCTTCTTCTGACAAGCCCCTTAAGCGTAACGGGTATAGTTTTGGGTAAATACTTTGCCGCTGTGGGAGTATTTTTGATAACATTGCTCATTACTTGTCTATACCCAATAATATTAAGCTTTTTTGGCACAATAGCGGTTTGGGAAATAATTGGCGGATATATTGGTTTCTTCTTACTTGGTTCTGCATTTATTTCGATTGGTTTGTTTGTATCTTCACTTACCGATAATCAGGTTATTGCTGCCGTTGTTACATTTAGTGCGCTATTATTCATATGGATAATGGATTGGGTCCTTTCCGGACTGCCTACCGATAGAGTTTCAGGCATAGTTTTTGCTTGTATGCTGGTTGCCGGGGTGGCAGCCCTGGTATATTTTTCAATAAGAAATATATATGTTTGTGCGGCCGTCGCATTAGTTGGCCTTGGAATTGTAGCAGCATTGTATTTTACTAATGAATTCTTCTTTGACGGCTTAATTGTCAGGTCTTTGGAATGGTTCTCTTTGCTTAAGCGGTATGACAATTTTTCAATGGGAATTTTGAGTCTGAGCCCGATAGTGTATTATATAAGCTTTTCTTCCATATTCGTGTTTTTGACGGTACGAATGATTGAGAAGAGAAGATGGAGTTAACAGGGGGGAGAGAAGGGTAATGAAATCAGGTTTAAAAATTAGCTTTAGCAATATAAAAAATTCTTTTAAAAGTAATAAATTTAAGTACGGCGGTTATGCAACACTGATAACTGCAATTGTTATTGCCATCGTAATAGTAATCAACCTGGTGGTGGATCAGATAGACTGGAAGGCGGACTTAACCCAGAACCAGATGTTTTCCCTCTCCGACCAGACATATAAGGTGCTTGACAGCCTTAAACAGGATATTAATATAATCGGTTTGTACGAGACGGGGAATGAGGATCGTATTATTACGGAAATTATAGATCGGTATCAAGCCCGTTCGAAAAGAATTACGTTCAAAACAATAGATCCTGAAAGATATCCTCAGCTGGTTTCAAAATATGAGAAGGACGGAACTTCGTTAGTCAAGGGAAGTTTGATCGTAGAAAGCGGTGACCGGTATAAAATAATCAGCCGCTATGATTTGGTAAATTACAGCTATACCAGCAATTACCAGGCCCAGGCACAGTCGCTGGCAGTAGAACAGCGGCTTACGGGGGCAATACTGTATGTAACCGCAGAAGACTTGCCGGTGGTATACTTGCTGGAAGGCCATGGTGAAAACACCATACCGTATGAATTAAGCAAACAGCTTGAAGTAGAGAATTTTCAGACTGAAAGTTTAAACCTCTTAACCCAGGAAGCGGTACCTGAAGACGCTCATTCACTGGTAGTTTTTGCGCCCGAAAGGGATCTTACAAAAGACGAGGAGGAAAAAATACGGAATTATTTGGAGAACCAGGGAAGGGCTATATTCATAATGAAATTTCAAAACCAGGAACTGCCCAATTTTGAATCGCTGCTGAAAAGCTATGGAATAACCGTGGAACGCAGTTTGGTTGTGGAAGGCGACAACAGCATGCATGCAGGCAACCCTCTGTACCTGGTGCCGCAGATGGAGAGTCACAGTATTGTAAGCCCATTGAGAAGCGAAAAAATGTATATGCTAATTCCCGGAGCACAGAGCATAAGAATTCTTGATATGAAAAAGCGCTCATTAAAAATTGAACCCCTGCTTGTGACTTCGGAGAATTCATGGGCCAAGGTCAATATGGAAGCCACGACCCTTGAGAAGGAAGAAGGAGACATTGAAGGCCCCATTAACATAGCCGTCGCCATAACCGATGAAATATATAAGGACAATGAAACAAAGGAGACGAAACTGGTAGTTATAAGTAACGCAGATTTCTTAGGTTCCAGCCTGGCCTCACAGGTGCCCGGCAATACCAACTTCTTTATGAATAGCCTGAACTGGCTGCAGGATAGGGAAGAGAATATATCCATACGCCCCAAGTCACTGACGGTGCCGCGCCTTAATATAAATGCATCACAGCAGTTGATTCTGGCAGGCGTGGTCGTAATCCTGATACCGCTTGCCATACTTGCATCAGGATTATTTGTATGGTTGAGGAGGAGGCATCTATGAAAAAGAGACAGCGGAATGCTATTGCTTTGGTAGTTGCTTTAGCCCTGTTGGCAGGTGTGTATTTGTATATCACAAACCGTCCTAAGGCTGAGCCTGAGGACGATAGTGATGAGCAAATTGAGATATCAAAATTTGATAAGGACAGTATAGTGAAAATGGTCCTGGAATCCGCGGAAGGCACTTTGACTTTGGAAAAAGCAGATGATAAATGGACTGTTGATTACTCCCGGCCGGTTGAACTGAAAGAGACTGCCGTGGATGACATTGCCTATAGTTTTTCCAGCTTATATGCCGAGAGGATGATCGATGAAAATCCTGAGGATTTGTCTGTTTACGGGTTGGATAAGCCCGCTGTAAAAGCTACTGCCTATCTTAAGGACGGGACTGTAAGGGTTTTGTACCTCGGAAATAAAACCCCCGCAGGAAATACGTACTATTTAATGGCCGAGGGCGATCCAAAAGTTTATACCGTATGGATGAATCATGGAGAGCACTTCCAGTATAAGCTGGCGGATATCATGGAAAAGAAGTTAACAGAGATTGATACCATTGAACTGACGTACCTAAAAATAGAAGGTAAGAATATAAGAACTATAGAAATTGAAAGCAGACCGGATCAGACAGAGGAAGAAGCCCAGTTCAATATCGGTATATGGAAGATGGTGCAGCCCTATAGCAATCCCAGGTCAGTATCCACTGACAAATTTGAAAAGGTGCTGGATGCCATATCCGCTCTTTCCATAGAAGATATTATAGAAGATGACCCGGCGGATCTGTCGAAATATGGTCTGGATGATCCCGCATTTGAATTGATTGTAAAGGATAAGGAAAATACCCTTCATTTATATTTTGGCGATGAAACTGAAGATGGTGAAGACGTTTATTTTAAGACAGCAAACGACAACATAGTATATACCATGCGCAAGAATAAAACTAAATTTCTCGAGACAAAGCCATTTGAAATAGTTGAAAAATTTGCTTATATTGTTAATATTGATGATGTGGATAAAATTATTGTTGAGGGCCGGGGGAAGACCCATGTTATAACTCTGACAAGGGAAACTAAAAAGGCTGAAAAGGAAGATGAAGAGGATGAGGTTATAACGACATATAAAGTGGATGGAGAAGAAGTTGAAGAAAAACCTTTTAAGAAGTATTACCAGAGTTTAATCGGGCTTTTGGCAGATGCCGAAAATGATCGGCAGCTGGAAGAGCAGCCCGAGGTCAAGACTACATTCTTTCTAAATAAAGGCTCTGTAAGGGAAGTTCATGTAAACTACACACCTTATGATAATGACTTCTATGCTGTATTTGTAGATGGAAAGTCTGAGTTTGTAATATCAAGACAGCAGGTATACAGTATGCTGGATGATTTGGAAGCCCTGATACGCGGTGATCTGGTGAAAGAAGAATAATATAGGATATATGCAAAAAACCTCTTCGGTTCGAAAGTGAATGAATCGAAGGGGTTTTTTGCAGCTATACTCTTTTATCACGATATTACAAGAAAATCTTTCCTTAAATGGAGATGAATTGTCACAAAATATATGATAAAATATTTTGTGATTGCAAATTTACTATTCTTCTATAGACGAACTTTATAATGCAATAACATATTTTACGAAGGGGGATAATAAAAATGGGAAAAAGTGCCTTAATAGTACGGGGTGGTTGGGACGGTCACGAGCCTGTGAAGGTTTCGGAGCTATTTCGGGATATACTGGTGGAGGAAGGCTTTGAAGTGGAAATTTCCGATACCCTGGATGCTTTTCTTGATGTAGAGAAGCTGAAAGCTCTTGATCTTATCATTCCTGTATGGACTATGGGGAAGATTACCAATGAGCAGGTGGGTCCGGTAATGGAAGCGGTTGCAAGCGGTGTGGGACTTGCCGGCTGTCATGGTGGTATGTGTGATGCCTTTAGAGAGTGCGTCCAATGGCAGTTCATGACGGGCGGACAGTGGGTTGCCCATCCAGGTGGTGATGGTGTTGAGTACATGGTAAATGTTAAGAGAGGTTCCAGTCCCATAGTTGAAGGTATTGATGATTTTCCTGTCAAAAGCGAACAGTATTATGTACACATTGATCCTGCAATCGAAGTTCTCGCTACAACCCGTTACCCGGTGGTGGACGGGCCGCATGCCGCCAATGGGGAAGTGGATGTTCCTGTAATCTGGACAAAACGCTGGGGATTGGGAAGAGTATTCTATTGTACTTTAGGCCATCATGCAGATGTACTTGAACCAGAACCTCCCAGGACCATCATGCGGAGAGGGTTTCTCTGGGCAGCTGAAGGAAAGGAAATAGCTAAAAATATAAAAGAGAGCGTTTCCATGGAGGCAATGAAGAGAATGTTTTAACAGAGTGCTGAAAAGGATATTTTTGAGAAAGGACTGATACCTTGGAAAAAGTAAAAATAGGAATAATTGGATGCGGCAATATAAGCGCAATCTACTTAAAGAATTGCAGCCAAAAGTTTGATATTCTTGAAGTGGCTGCTTGTGCAGATGTTATACCAGAAAAGGCTCAGGCCAGGGCTGAGGAGTTTAATATACCCAAAGCCTGTTCTGTAGATGAGCTTCTCAATGATCCCGAGATACGGATTGTGGTTAACCTGACCGTTCCCAAAGCCCATGCCCAGGTATGCCTGGCAGCCCTGGAAGCCGGGAAAAACGTTTATGTTGAGAAACCCCTGGCTGCTACCCGGGAGGAAGGGAAAAAGATACTTGAGGTTGCCAGATCCAAGGCCCTTCTTGTAGGAAATGCTCCCGATACCTTTATGGGAGCAGGGCTTCAGACATGCCGCAAGCTGATTGATGATGGATGGATTGGAGAGCCGATAGCAGCAACAGCATTTATGACGTGTCATGGCCATGAAAGCTGGCATCCTGATCCGGAGTTTTACTATGAAGTTGGCGGCGGACCTATGTTTGATATGGGGCCATATTACCTGACAGCCCTGGTTTCACTTATTGGCCCGGTAAAAAGGATAACCGGTTCTGCCAGGGTTACCTTTCCGGAGAGGGTGATTACCAGCCAGCCAAAGTATGGTACCAGGATAAAGGTGGAAACACCTACTCATATCGCCGGTGTTATGGATTTTGAAAACGGCGCTGTAGGGACGGTTATTACTAGTTTTGATATATGGGACGCTAACCTGCCCAGAATTGAGATATACGGCAGTGAAGGCAGCTTAAGCGTTCCCGATCCAAATACTTTCCGGGGACCGGTCTTTGTACGCCGGAAGGATGCAAAAGAATGGACCGAAATACCGTTAAGCCATGGATATGCTGATAACAGCCGGGGACTGGGTGTTGCAGATATGGCTTATGCCCTGCTGTCGGGAAGGCCGCACAGGGCTAATGGGGAGATGGGTTATCATGTACTGGATATAATGCAGGGTTTTTTGGATGCTTCGGAAAGCGGTACGCACTATAATCTGGCCAGTTCATGTACGCGTCCCGCCCCTTTGCCTCTTGACCTGCCTGATGGATTGCTGGATTACTGAATGATTAAAATAAAAAATGAGGGAGGAAACTCCCTCATTTTTTATTTTATGACAAAGCGTCTGATTGCAGCGAAGGATCATCATCAACAGGTGACTTCAAAGTCAAGGCCAGTCCTGTTGCTGCTATGGAAGTAATGATGTTTATTATAAAAAGAGGTACAAAACCGAAGGTATCTGCCATTATCCCTGCCAGATAAGGAAGAAAAGTGGTTGGGAAAGTAATAAGGCTTGTCAGTACAAAATATGACGGACGGTTTTCCTCGTCTACGACATCAATTGTATAGTTAGTGTATCCCATCCATGCTCCCTTGTTAATGCCTGCAAGGATACACATGGGTACAAGGACAAGCATTGGAGAGGCAATCCTGTATATGCCCAGACTGACCAAACCCAGCAAAGGAATGATAAAGCTTATGATCCTGGAAATTAAAATAACATATCTGTTACCCATACGCTGGCTGATATTTCCCCAAAAAAGGCCTCCGATCAGGGAACCGATAATCTGAAGATAAATTATGGTGGAAACCTGTGAAGGGGACAGATCAAAGGTGTTTTTTCCGAATAAAACAATAAACGGTATAACGGCGCCGGCAAAGCTTCCTATCAGCTGAACTGTCAACATACGGCTGTAGGCTTTATTTATCTTCAGATAACCGGGAAGCTTGCGGTAGTATTCCAGAATATTAACCGGTGGACGTGCTGACCTTTTGTTGGAATCTTTGACAAACAGCATAGCTACAGCGGAGGATAACAGCACTATTCCGGCAAGAGAAAAGAGTATTGAGTATTTTACTGTTTCAGCCAGCCGGGCATTATCCAAAGTTATTTTTACTATATAGCCTGCAATAAGGCTTCCAATTCCGCCAAACAACTGCTGGTTTCCCAATAATCTGCCCCGCCTCTTGCCCGGCACCAGGCGCCCTAACAGATCCATCCATGGTACCACTACCAGCCCGTCGCTGGCCCAAAGAAGCGCATATATGAATAGAAATATCCATACAATAATATCGGAACTAAGTTCAAGGGACAGTATCAAAACCATAATCAGGAAAAGAGGGCGGAAAATAAACATTATGGTTGATATAAATGCGGGCAAATTTTTAATTTTGTGTATATAGGGACCTATCATTAGCTGGGCTACGAATGATGAGGCAGTCCGCAAAGTGCTGGCCAGTCCGGACAATTGCATGCTTCCACTGAATGTATGGATAAAAACTGATACCACCGTATCGGCGTCCAGAAATGCAAGTCCCGTGAAAAAAAGCGTACCTTCCATCATTAGAGCATAAAAATTGCGTTTTTCTGCGTTTTTTTGGGCCATATTTGTTTCTCCTTCTCTTTCTTTGTGAAATGCCTGCTCCTAATTATAAATGAGAGTAGTACGATAGTAAATGATATTATAGTTTCCTGTAAATATTTCATGGTTTCGTTGCTGTTTTCTTTCGATAAATTATATAGAATATGCTTTTTTCAAATACTGTCTGTGTTTATATTCTCAGTAATCCAGTCAGTGATATGCTTATCAGTTTTGAACGGATATCTAAAATTCAGTTTCCCGGCTGTTTCAACCGATAATCTTCGAAACAGATTTATTGTTGCTGACAGCGCCCGGAAGCTGTCTGCCTTTTCATAATAGCCAAATGTATTTTTTAGTTCATCTAATGTATTTTGGTCAAGCCATTCGTGTAAAAACCGTCCTGCATACCAAACATCATAGTTTTTGCCGTACATCGCTTTTGCGTGCCATTCCATCATTTGCAGCAATAATGATTTCAACTCGTTTTCCCTTGTTTTGGCCAGCCATAACTCGCCCCGCAGCAGTTGTTTCGCCACATAAATTGAACCAAACCAAAACATATTGACAGTTTGCAAAAAAACAGTTTCGTCAATGCTAAAAGATAATGCCGGCCTGAATGATGACGGAACTATGTAACCGCTTATGTTGTCCTTGTCGATTAAAACCCTTACCCCTCTGTAAAAATTATCCGGGGTTATTCTGTCTTTAACCATTTGGTATAGATCCTTACACGGAAGAAATACCATATCAACCTGAAAACTGCCTTCGAATAAAATAAGTCTTTCCGGTTGACCGCTTGCAGTATGATAAGTAAATGTTATCCAGACATTGCCGATGTTTTCTAACCAGTCCGTATCGGATAAATATGTCTTGTGATCTTTAGCATATATAATAATGTCTAAGTCGGACCATTCATCTGCCGGATGATCCATACGTGCTCTTGAGCCCACAATAAAGGCAGCCCTGATGTCGTCTTTTTCTTCTGCCCATGAGATAAAGGCGTCTTCAAATATGGTATAAAACTCATCTGGTTTTGTCATAATAAACACCTCTCACCATCCGGGATTCGGGAAGGGAATAAAGCTGATGCTTTATTCTAGCATATTATACTCCTGGCCACAATCGGTGTTGTTATCCCATTTTTCTCTGGAAATAACATGTTTTAACGATCTGCCTGCATCTTATGCATAACAATACCTGAATAAAGAATCAGTAGTTCAATTTCTGTTGCGATGCTCCAATATGTGGTATAATATTTAACAGGCTGGTGTAAGAAACCTCGTTTGACTGAATCGCTGTATCTATGCTGTTGCAAGGAACGAAGGACTGAATTTATTGGATAGGGAGAATTAGCTTTACTGTAAAGAGATTTTATTGTTTGTAAGACATACGAAGTGGTATATTTGTAATAGTATACAGAATAGGATATAAGCTTTATTAAAGTGAGGTTGAATACATGAAAAATAAGGAACGCCTGGATATATTGATAGAAAAAAGCCTGATGGAATTTGATGAGGAATTGGAGCTGTTCAAGAAATCCGATTATCCTGAGAAAGAATGCATATGGAAAAGGATAAAACGTAGCATACAAGCCGGGGCAAAGACCCGGGGATTTGGAATTTGGAGAATTCGGGGAGCTGCATCGATAGATGAAATGAAAAGCCGGAAAAAGGTTGGGTATTTGACAGTTATGCAGAGACTTGACAGTTGACCGATTAATAAAAGGAGTTGTTAGAAATGAAAAAGAGACTATACCGTTCCAGAACCCAGCGCATGATAGGTGGTGTATGCGGAGGTATTGCTGAGTATTTTGACATCGATCCCACATTGGTAAGGCTGCTGTTTATGTTATCCATATTCGCTGGGGGCGCAGGTATGATTCTGTACATCCTGGCGCTTATTGTTATGCCGGAAGCGCCTTACGATGATAGTCCGGATGAATACGATACAACGGATGCCGGCCAGGAAGGTTATGACAATAGAAATATTTCAAGGAATCGCGGTATCGCTATTATCGGAGTTGTTTTGATAATTATAGGCTTGTTGTCCCTGGTGAAAAGGATTATTCCCGGGATATGGTATTATGTAAAGCATCTGAGCTGGCCTATTGCCTTTATAGTAATAGGTATTGCTATCATCTTTATATCTCTAAAGAAAAGATAGTTTTATCCCCATTGACACGACAAAAAAATGCAGATATAATATAATTGATATATGAACACATGTTCAAATGAATACAAGTTGGAGGTAATGACTGTGGGTAATGATGCGAATATTGATATTTGCGGAGATTACGCGGTTCATGAAGATACCTTGGAGAATATCAGGACAAACATGGTGAAGGACCAGGCTGTCAATGATCTGGCCGAGTTTTTCAGACTATTTGGTGATGCAACGCGTTTAAAGATACTTCATGCCCTGTCTATATCCGAAATGTGTGTATGTGACATATCGGAGTTTCTGGGCATGAGCCAGTCAGCAGTATCTCATCAGCTTAAGGTGTTAAGACAATGCCGGCTGGTTAAGTATCGGAGGGAAGGAAGGAATGTGTTTTACTCTCTTGACGACGAGCATATACAACAGATTATTTATACTGGTTTGGAGCACATGCTGGAAAAGCAAACAGGCGGTTAATAGAGTTATGTAAGGAGGGTTTTTGTGAGGTTATTTTTTAGCCGGAGAAAGAGTGTTAACAGCACTGACGGCTGCATTGCCTGCAGCTGCTGCAGTGATTATCATCCCACAGATACAATAGATGAGAATACAAAGATAAAGGCTTTTGAAATACTGGATCTTATATCAGGAACTATTATCCTGATAATGCCCATAGTTTTTACATTCCCGTCTGGTTTTGAGAGAGCTTTGTATTTGATATCCTATTTGCTTATAGGCAGGAATATTGTACTAAATGCTGTTAAGAATACGATAAAGGGAAAGGTGTTTGACGAAAACTTTCTGATGACAATTGCGACGATAGGCGCTTTTGCTATAGGAGAGTTTACTGAGGCTGTAGCTGTTATGCTGTTCTACCGGGTCGGGGAATGGCTTCAGGATAGCATTGTGGATAGGTCAAAAAGGTCTATTGCACAGCTGATGAATATCAGGCCGGATTATGCAAATCTGGTTATTGGAGAGAACATTGAAAAAGTACATCCTTCTGATGTAGCTGTTGGTGATGTTATTGCAGTTAAGCCCGGTGAGAAGGTCCCCCTTGACGGTGTTGTGGTACGGGGGAAATCAAATATGGATACTTCGGCTTTGACTGGCGAGCATATTCCCAGGGAGGCAGCTGAGGGAGAACAGGTGTTGGCCGGATTTGTCAATCAAACCGGATTGATATATATTGAGACAACCAAAGATTTTGACAATTCCACGGTATCAAAAATACTGGAACTTATGGAAAATTCAAAGAGCAGAAAAGCACCTACCGAGAAATTCATAACAAAGTTTGCAAGGTACTATACCCCTGGAGTAGTTATAGCTGCTGTACTGATTGCAGCAGTACCGCCAATAATCTGGCATCAACCTTTTGAGGATTGGCTTTACAGGGCTTTGGTATTCCTGGTAATATCATGTCCCTGTGCTCTGATGATATCCATCCCGGTAAGCTTTTTTGGAGGATTGGGCGGTGCATCCAGAAGAGGTATACTGATAAAGGGCGGCCAGTATCTGGAAGCTTTGAGTAATATTGATACCGTTGTGTTCGATAAGACGGGCACCCTTACAAAAGGCAGCTTTGAGGTTACAAGTATTGTTCCGGCGGGCGCAATAACCCGGGAAGAACTTCTTGAGTTTGCTGCTTTGGCAGAAAGCGGGTCCAACCATCCTATTGCAGTATCCATATTGAATGCTTTTGGAAAGCCGATTAAGAGGGAAATGGTTGATGATTACAGTGAAATACCGGGATATGGTGTAAAAGCCAGGGTTAAAGGCAGAGAAGTATTGGTAGGAAATGTAAAACTACTCCGTGAATACAAAGTTGATTGCAGTGAGATTGATTCTGCAGGAACCGTTGTTTATGCAGCGCTGGACGGCAGATTTGCAGGTTATTTCATCATAGCTGATGAGCCCAGAGAGGATTCTGCCGATGCTGTCAAAGGTTTGAAGAGTGCCGGTGTTAAAAGAACGGTGGTCCTAACGGGTGATAACCGGAGGATAGGCGATGCGGTTGGACGCAGTCTCGGCATTGATGAGGTGTATGCAGAACTTCTTCCGCACCACAAGGTCGAAAAAGTGGACATGATAGAGAAAAGCAAGGTCAGTAAAAAGGGTAAAGTGGTATTTGTCGGAGACGGCATAAATGATGCGCCGGTTCTTGCCAGGGCTGACATTGGTGTGGCAATGGGCGGAATTGGGTCGGATGCAGCTATTGAAGCAGCTGACGTGGTATTGATGACCGATCAGCCCTCAAAACTTGTAGATGCCGTGGAAATCGCCAATAGCACCAAGCGTATTGTGTGGCAGAATATTGCTATGGCACTGGGAATAAAAGGCTTGGTACTGCTTCTGGGGGCGTCGGGTATGGCAGCCATGTGGGAAGCTGTGTTTGCCGATGTGGGTGTCGCCGTTCTGTCGGTACTTAATGCCATGAGAATCATAAAAAAGCGAAGGATCCATGAGTAGCTGCACCTGGCGCCGGCCGTACGGCTCGCCCTTGGACAGCATTTATGATAAAATAAGGGAAAAGAGGTTTGTTTATTACCGTCTTTTCCCTTATTTTCTTAATCCTTTAACACTATAAATTAACGCATTCCCAGTGCAGCCTTTATATTACACGTATCAGGCAATTACCACTGCCATCCCCTGAACAGATGGAAACTCCGGTTCTTCTGGAAGTATCTCAACTGATTTCTGAGGAAGGGAATCAGGTAATAGTCTACTCCCAGGGTCCTTCCTGCGCCTGCAAGCATTGCAATTGATGCAGCTATATACCATAGATCGGGCAGCCCGGTATTAGTCGCAGGCAGGCCGGTGGAAAGCATAAAATTAATGTTCATTCCAATGGATACAAGAGCAGCAATGAAAGTAAATATTCCGAATATAAAGGCCAAGCCCAGTCCAATTTCGGTTATTGTAATTAATTTCTGAAACAACAGTGAATTTGGATAGATAATGTTTTCCACTATCCAGGCATACCATTTAGGCGTATTTTCGCCGACAAGGCTGATTAACGATGCTGATGAAGTGGCATCGACAGCGCCTCCAGGCCCAAACATTTTCCAATCACCAAACCAGCCGTCCTGTATTTTTTGGAGACCTGAGGCAAGCCACATGATTCCCAGCCAGATTCTAAGCGGAACCAGCCAGAATGTGAAATTTCTGCGTTTTATATGGCCTATCACCGTTTCAATAAACCCGTTGTATGTTCTGTCTTTGTACAGGAACTGATGGCAGATATAATCCCATATAAGTTCAAGTCCGCCTATACCAAAGAGATAATGCATATTAACCAAATGCTTCATGATGGTAGCAGGTATACCGGTCAGCCTAGGCAGTCCTTTGATCTGCGCAACTGAAAAGAAAGAACCTACCGATATCATAACACCGTGAAGCTTAGGCTTAAACTCAGACATTTTGCCGCCCGATATTTCAGCAGCAATGTTTTTTGCAGCGCAATTACCTGATTGAAGAGCTGATTCTACCAATGCCGGCAGCACCTCTCCGTTTTCGGTAAATTCCATAATGTCACCTATTGCATATACATTGGGATGTTCTGCAGTTTGAAGATATTTATTTACAACTATGCGGTTCCTTTTCCCCAGGGTAATACCAAACTGCTTAACGAGTTCTTTTGCCTGAACGCCTCCGGTCCAGATAAGCGTTTGAGTCGGAATGCTGTCCCCTGATTCTATAGAAATACTGTCGGGAAACACCTGGGTAATAGGTGTATTGGTGTATACTTCTACCCCGTGTTTCTTTAAAAAGGCCTCAATTTTATCCGACAGTTTATGATCAAGTATGGGACAAAGCGTCGGCAATGCCTCTATGACAGCAAGACGGATTTCTTCCTTAGGGATTTTAAACTGACGGGACAATGCAGCGGTCCATTCCATAAGTTCGCCTACCATCTCAACTCCGGTAAATCCGCCCCCTCCAACCACAAAGGTAAGCATTTCACTTCGTTTGCGTGGATCCTTTTCATTGGCTGCAAGCTGGAACATACGAAGGATATGATCATGAATTTTTTGAGCATCCTCCAGGGACCACAATGTAAAGGCATGTTCTTTCATTCCTGGAATCCCAAAACAGGCAGGTTCGCTTCCGGCTGCCAGTATCAGATAATCAAAGCTGTATTCACGATCGGCAGAAAACAACTTTCTTTTCTCAAGATCAACCCTGTTTATTCTGTCGTGTACAAATCTTACATTTGTATATTGCAAAACATGTTCAATTGCTACCTTTACCCCATTTGGCCCAATCCGGTGGCCGGCTACCTGGTGCAGTTCGGTAAGAAGCGTGTGGTAGTGATTCTGATCTACAAGTGTGATTTCAACGTCATTGCGTTTTCTTAACAGTCTATGGAGGGTTTTTGCAGCTTCTATTCCTCCATACCCTGCCCCTAATATTATTACTTGTTTAGCAGGCATTGATTTCTATCCTCCTTTGCATCATGCTAGCACTTATAGCACTTAACTTATTTTAGCATATGATTTTGGTGCGAAAAAGATATATATTTAACAAACATACTAATATATAAAGCAATATGCCGGCTATCAAAACATAATTTTATTTTTTGTTAGTTTGGAGCAATTTGTGGTTATATTATTCTTAACACTCAAAATAATAAGGGAGTGAATGAGGATGAACAGATAATATGTTTTTGATATCCTGGAAAAAACTACGATTATACATACAATGAAATAACAATAGAAGGAGGAATATTTAATGAAAAAAGTATTAGGATTAATTTTGACAATGTTGCTGGTGGTTGCTGTAGTTACGGCCTGCGGCAGTACAAAGGATAATGATTCAAAGGATCAAGGCAAGACAAATGAGCCCGTTACCTATAAAGATGGGACATATCAAGCGGAGGATCCCGATTTTGATGATCGTGGATGGAAGGCTCAAATCCAAATTAAGGTTGAAGGCGGTAAAATAAAGGATGTTGTTTATGATGAGGTAAATCAGGAGGGCAAAAAGAAGAGCGAAGATGAGGATTATCATAAAAATTACAAAGAGCAAAGGGATGTTGAACTTTTGGATGCATATGATAAACTGCAGAAGAGCCTTGTTGATAAGCAGAATCCCGATGCTGTTGATACCTATACCGGCGCTACCAGCACAACAGCAAAGTTTAAAGCCCTGGCCAAAGAAGCTCTTAAAGATGCAAGTCAATAATTGACAATAGATTTTGTTCAGGACCTGTCGTAAGACAGGTCTATTGCTTGGAATGAGATAATTTATTCCGTCGAATGCGTACGGCATGACTTTGCTAAGTTTATCCAACAGCTTGTCAGCAGATGTATCAAGTGGTATTATTAATTTGTGTTAATCTATATATGATAAAACCGGAGGGCTTTTTTTGAAAAGATATATTGCAAAAGCTTGTCCCATAACCATATTGATCTGTTTATTATGTTTACTGGTGATGCAGGGGTGTACTGCTCCGGGAGAGGTAAAAGAGCATACCAGGAATTTATTGGCCCTCAACACATGGATAAACATAAGGATATATGCGGGGCGGGAAGGCCCGGAGATTATCAACAGTGCCGTCCAAAGGCTTGAAGAGATTGAAAACCGTATGAGCGTTACAATTCAGGACAGTGATGTAAGCCGCATTAACAGCAATGCCGGTATACAACCCGTTAAAGTTCATGAAGATACATTTGAAGTTATAGAAAAGGCGTTGGAGTATGCCAGCTTATCCAATGGTGCATTTGATATTACCATATATCCAATTGTCCAATTGTGGGGAATTGGCTCGGATCATCCCAGGGTTCCCTCCGATGAAGAGATTAAAGAGAAGTTGAAATTAGTGGATTACCAGAAAGTTATGCTTAATAAGGATGAGGGTACGGTTTACCTGAAGGAGAAGGGCATGGGCATAGACCTGGGAGCTATTGCTAAAGGCTACGCTGCTGATGAAGTGGTAAGGGTGCTAAGCCAAGCGGGAGTAAAGCATGCCCTAATAAATATGGGGGGCAATGTAATTGTAATTGGCAGTAAACCAAACGGCCAGCCATGGAAAATAGGGATCCAGGATCCCAGGTCTGATGTTTTGCAGCAGCATATTGCCGTTGTGGAAACAGCAAATGAAAGCGTAGTCAGCTCGGGGGATTATGAGCGTTATATTGAAGATGTTTACAAAAAAACGGGCGTCAGATACCATCACATATTTGACCCGTCTACCGGGTATCCTGCCAATAAGGGACTTATGGCCGTTACGGTAGTTGCTGAAAAGTCAATAGATGCCGATGCTTTGTCTACTGTTGTTTTTGTAATGGGAGCAGATGAAGGGCTGGATATTATTGAACAAATGGAAAATGTCGAAGCCCTGGCCGTTACTATGGATAAGAAGATACATACAACAAAGGGTTTTGATAAGCGTTTATCAGTGACAAATGAGGAGTATGAGATAATACCATGAAGATTTCGCTCAAAATTGGGGATGTTTTTGTATATGTCTTTGCTGTTGTATTAGTAATAGCCGGTATTACCGGTATGTACCTGATGGGTTTGAAGGATGACAGGCATAATGTGGTCATAGAAGTAGACAGGGAGACGAAATATTCCGTCGAAATATACGAGGGGATGGAACCGGTTGAGCTTTATGTTGATGCTGGTGACGGGCGTTATAATAAAGTAGTTGTGATGAACGGAGAGGTCAAGATAGAAGAGGCTAATTGTCCCGACCGGCTTTGTGTAAAATCCGGGGCTATCCGTTTTTCCGGGCAGACCATAGTATGTTTGCCTCACAGGGTCGTTGTAAGGTTAACCGGCACTGGTGACAGTCAGTCTGATGTTGATGACATTGCGCATTAGGGAGATAGAAGGTATGAACAGAATCAGAAGCATGGTTATACTTGGGCTGATTATTTCCCAGGCTTTGATCCTGCACCTGCTGGAAGGATATATGCCGGTGCTGGCTCCGGGAATGAAGCTGGGACTGGCAAATATTATGACATTGGTAACACTGACGTTTTTTGGATTTAAAGAGGCTCTTATTGTCATTGCGATCCGCTCAATACTGGGTTCATTGCTTGCCGGCGGTGTTACCGCCATACTTTACAGTCTTGCCGGAGGGATTTTAAGCTGCCTGGTTATGGGATGTTTATATTATAAATTCCGTTCATATTTTAGCGTTATAGGTATCAGTACTGCCGGTGCGATATTTCATAATATCGGACAGCTTTCGGTAGCTTCATGGATGTTTGGCAGTGCCGGAATACTATTTTCCTACCTGCCTGTCCTAACCGTTGCAGCATTGGGCACGGGTTTTTTTGTTGGTCTGGCTTCCAATTATATAATAAAATATCTTCAGCACAGGTGGTTTATTTGGGAAAGGGGATAATCAATTGTTCATAAAGGGCCATAAGAAGCAAGTAAACGGAAGCTATAGCGATATCATAGGTGATGATATAAACAAGGTGGAACAGTATATTAGGGAGAACCTGGTATCAAAGCAAAAAATACTTGAGTCAGTCCTGAAGGAGCTGGTTGAAGCCGGGGGTAAACGGCTGCGCCCTGCTTTGGTGCTGTTGTCAGGGAAATTTGGAAAGTATGATGCGAATAAGCTCATTCCTATGGCAGCTGCCATTGAGATTCTCCATACGGCCACCCTGGTTCATGATGATGTTATTGACGAGGCAAGAATAAGAAGGGGAATACCAACAGTACACACAAGATGGGGCAAGGATGTTGCCGTGTTTACCGGGGATTTTCTTTTCTCAAAAGCTTTTTTACTTCTTACCAGAAGCACTTCCTTTGAGAACATGCAGAACCTGTCCAAAGTGATAAAAGCCATCTGTGAAGGAGAGATCGGACAATATCAGGCCAGGTATAATAAACATGTTACTGTCAGGCAGTATTTAAAAAGGATTGGAAGGAAGACAGCACTGCTTTTTTCATTAAGCTGTTATATAGGGGCTCATGAGAGCGGATGCTCGCGCAGCATTATCCGGTTGTTGGGGAAGTTCGGCTTCAATTTTGGCATGGCTTTTCAGATTACAGATGATTTACTGGATTTTACAGGGGATCCGGCAAAGACCGGCAAGCCTGTCGGAAGAGATTTTGTCCAGGGAGTGTATACACTGCCCTTGATCTATACCCTGAATTCGCCTTTATATAAGGATGAGACAGAAAGCTTAATAGACAAACAGGAGTATGAACAACGGGATGTGGAGCGGGTGATCGAACTGGTACATTTAAGCGGTGGTATTGATTACAGTAAACAGTTGGCTTCGAAATATTTGAAGCGTGCCTATGACTGTATGCAGAAGCTTCCGTCAATTCCGGCAAGAATGGCTTTGGATGATCTTGTAAAAGGGCTTATTGGGCGTAATCATTGATGATATGCATTGAAACACCAAAAAATTGATTGCCGTCGTTATGATGTCCGGATAATTTTGGAATTGTATATACTGTTATAAACCTTTTTTCTACATGTTTATATACGATTTGATGGATGATTGTTTTGCCGGGATATTGCAAATATAGGCTGTTGGTGCTAAAATAGCTAAATAGTATAATAAGTGTATGGGGTTTTTGAAAGGAGCTTTGGTAATGGAAAATAGGCAACAGGAATTTGTTACTCATATTACCCCACGGGAAGAAGATTTTTCTCAGTGGTATACCGATGTTATTCGAAAAACGGATCTGGTAGACTATGCCCCTGTTAAGGGCTGCATGGTGATAAAGCCGTATGGATACGGAATATGGGAGAATATACAAAAGGAGCTGGATGACCGGTTTAAGGCAACAGGGCATAAAAATGCTTATTTCCCGCTGTTTATACCTGAAAGCTTACTGAGGAAAGAAGCAGAGCATGTGGAAGGATTTGCACCTGAAGTTGCCTGGGTAACCCGCGGCGGCAGTGAAGAACTGGCAGAACCTTTGGTTGTCAGGCCTACTTCGGAGACTATAATATGTGCAATGTATGCCAAGTGGATCCAATCATACAGGGATTTGCCGGTGCTGTACAATCAATGGTGCAATGTAGTGCGCTGGGAAAAATCTACCAGGCCTTTTTTAAGGACTTCAGAATTTCTTTGGCAGGAGGGACATACAGTCCATGCTACCGAGGAAGAAGCTGAAGAAGAGACATTGAGGATGCTGGATGTATATAGAGAGTTTGCCGAGAACGTCCTTGCAATTCCTGTGGTTACAGGTCAGAAATCCCCGAAGGAAAAATTCGCCGGTGCCCTGAGAACCTATACAATGGAAGCTATGATGCAGGATGGTAAGGCGCTTCAGGCCGGAACTTCGCATAATTTAGGCCAACACTTTGCCAAAGTGTTTGATATCCAGTTCCTGGACAGGGATGGACAGTTAAAATATGCATGGCAGACTTCCTGGGGCGTATCTACCCGGTTGATAGGAGCCGTTATAATGGTTCACGGGGATGAGCGGGGGTTGGTGCTGCCTCCTAAAGTTGCACCTGTACAGGTAATTATTGTACCCATTGCTCTTCATAAGGAAGGGGTTCTTGAAAAAGCCCGGGAGATCCGCAAGCAGCTTGCTGCTGCCGGTATACGGGTTGAGCTGGACGATAGAGATACCCAAAGCCCAGGATGGAAGTTTAACGAATGGGAACTGAAGGGTGTACCGCTGCGCCTTGAAATAGGACCGAAGGACATTGAGAAAAACCAGGTGGTACTGGTACGACGGGACAACTTTGAGAAAAAATTTGTTTCCATGGATAGCTTTGTACAGGCTGTTCAAGATATGCTTGTCGAGGTCCATGATGGTGTGTATCAAAAGGCTTTGAAAATGCGTGACAGTTATACTAATGTTGCACTGGATTTCGATGAGTTTAAGAAGATTATGAAGGAAAAAGAAGGTTTTATAAAGGCCATGTGGTGCGGTGAAAGAGAATGCGAGGACAATGTAAAAGCTGAAACAGGAGCTACCACGCGCTGTATCCCATTTGAGCAGGAACATCTGGCAGACCACTGTGTTTACTGTGGACATCCTGCAAAACACATGGTATACTTTGCCAAGGCTTACTGATAATTTGTTGAATAATTCTGGCCCCGGCCGATTAACTCAAAGCCGGGGCTTGTTATAAACGTTTTTATTTAAATTCACTTTACAAATCTTATTGTTTCGGTTATAATATGATTTGCTGAGTTCGTGGGGATATAGCTCAGTTGGGAGAGCGCTTGACTGGCAGTCAAGAGGTCAGGGGTTCGAATCCCCTTATCTCCACCATCAAAGGTCACAATCGTGTCTATGTCAATTTTTTCATCGTACACGATTATTCTCTTCACATAAGTCTGGATGATGCGTTTTTGCTCTTCCGGGCTTTTATCTTTTATACCGGCATCTTTTTGCAAGTATTTACGGATCATTTCTTCGGTGGGCGAATGAGTTTGTGCCTGTAACTTAGCTTTCTCAAGTTTTATTGTGAGATTGGCTTTCTTAGCTTCCAGCTCATCCATTTTTTCCTTCATAGAGGGATGAAACATCCCAGCAGCTATGGCGTTCACTATATTGTTTATTTCAGTCTGGACACCTGAAAGTTGGTCCGTGAATACTTTTATATCACGATTGATTTCTTTGCTTTGAGAGGCTGCATATTCTGATATTTTTACGACAAGCCTGTCTATTGCTTCAGGAGAAAATATATTTCTCTCAAGGTGTTCAATAACAATGTTTTCCACATATTTTTTGCTTATTGTTTTCATATCGCATGTTTTGTTTCTTTTGCGGGTAGAACATTCATAGCCGACATATCTGCCAGCGTGGTTCCTAGTCCCTGTCATAGCGCCGCCGCATTTGCCGCAGTATATTAGACCTGACAGAAGATATATCTCTTTTGCAGAATTGGCACCTCTTCTGTTTTTACTCATTCTCTTTTGCACCGCCTCCCATATTTCATCTGGAACTATTCGTGGCATTCCGCCTTCAATCCGGATGATCTCATCTTCACTTTTGCTTTTATGATGATTGCGCTTGCCATTTTCCTTGCTGACAGAACGATTGTATATATATACTCCCCGGTATTTCTCGTTTTTCAATATATCGTGTATGCTATTTTTCCCAAACGGCCTACCAGCCCGCGACCTATATCCCGCACTGTTAAGTGCGTCGATTATATCGCTATATCCTTTTCCAGAGGCATACATTTCAAATATCAGCTTTACGGCTCGGGCTTCTTGTTCATTGATAACATATGTCTTATCCGGTGTGACATCATACCCAAGCGGTGGCTTTCCGCCGGTATGCTTGCACTGCAGGGCAGTTTCTTTCATTCCTTTCATAACCTCCCGGGCAAGGTTGCGGCTATAATATTCGGCCATGCCCTCGAGGACGGATTCCAGGATGATTGATTCCGGACTATCATCGAGGCTTTCCAGGACGGATATAAGGCGGACACCGTTTTTTTTGAGTTGTCGTTTATAAAACGCTGAATCGTACCTGTCCCGGCTGAAGCGGTCAAGTTTATGAACGATGACAACATCAAAAAGGCCGAGTTGGCTATCGTGTATCATCTGCAGGAAGCCGGGCCTGTCGTCGGTAGTTGCGCTGCGTGCCTCATCGGTGTATATTTTGACAAGATGGATATTGTTCTTTTGGCAATATTCTTTGATAGCGTGAATTTGAGCGGTAATGCTCTCCTCGCGCTGGTTGTCGCTGCTGTAACGTGCATATGCGGCTGCTTTCATTTATTGCCCCTCCCTGAGCTGATTAAAAATATTGCCAGCTTATAGCTGGTGTCGGGCTGTTCAAAAATCAAACTTCCAGTTGAATGATTTGCCGACCATTTTCTTTACTTTATTAACAAATCCTTTTACTTCAATAGGTGGATAAGAAACCTCAAACCCCATGTTTTTCCCAGGTGCAAGCGTTACGTCTAATGAATTAGTATATACTCCTAGCAGTTTATCGTTTTCATCAAGCATTGCTATTAATATTCTTATATCATCTGCATTTTCTTGGCTTGTGTTTACCACTCTGCCTGTCACTTTTGGGCCACCAAAATTGGATGGAATAATTTTGAGATCCTGGACCTCCAATATCTGCGGCTGTTTATCGGTTTTATCATAATCAATATTGGCCTCTATTTTTACAATTTTTGCTGGATCGTCAATGCCTTCTATTGTAGTTGAATCCCCTGCATATGCAGTTTCACCTGGTAGAATAATTTCCGGTATAGGCAATACCATGGATGCGGTACCCAGAATAGAGTTATCGTCTCCTACGAAACTGATAGAAATATCACCAATTTGTATGGGTACATCTCCAGTGTTTGTTATCTCAATTGCGCCATGTACCCATATAGTATCTATACTATCTTTCCATACCTGCATGGCTGTTTGCGTGATTTCCGCCGATACTTTTTCTTCTTTGCCGGCTGTCTCACTAGAGTCATTCTCATTATCGCTAATATCTTGTTGTTCGTCTGGACCTTGCTGCTCATCCGTAGTTTGCCCATTCGATGTATCTGCGGTTCCTTGTTCTCCACCTGAACATGCAGACATAACCACAACCAGAAAGATAGCAATGAGCAAAAACCATAGCCTCTTTGAAACCATTATATTTTTCATAATTCTAGAAACCTCCCCTTATTAGTTATTCACTGCTTTGCTGTTTTGGGCAGATTCTTTTCTTACTAAAGCCATAATCCCTGCGATAATTAGTAATATGGCGGGCAGTATGTAAGCCATGGATATACATATAAGTCCGCCTATACCGGCAACCAAAAACATTATTCCGGCTAACTTAGGCTTGTTTTTAACTATTACGCTGGCCACTATTCCAACTACACTAAATAAAATGGCTACCCAACCTAAGCCGGATATAGTTTCTGCTCCTTCAGCCTCAAAAACTTCTCCTAGCCCTCCAACAAACAAAGCAAAAAACGCCCCGAATATTCCGAATATACCGCCTAACAACCCAAGAACAAACTCGCCAGTTCTTTTCATAAGATTTCCTCCTTCATTGTGTTTTTATATAAACAGGCAAAGCCTGTCATATGCATACATAATCCAAAAAAGGATAAATTTTCTGCGATACATTTTAAAAAATAGCCTTTGTACAGGCCACTTCATATAAGACAGGTGCTTCAGCTACGTTTAGTGCTGCGGCAACTTGTTTAGACGTATAAAGTTCGCCATCCGCTGTGGGAAACATTAAACATGCTGCGAATGTATTTGCTTCGATTTCTAGCTTGTTAATTGTAAACAGGGTACTGCTGCGCATAAAGGGGCAATTTTCTTTTGGGTGCAAAACAGCATGTCCAAGTTCGTGGCTGCATGTAAACTTTTGTTTGATATATTCTATTTCGCTGTTTATGTAGATTTGTTTGTTGCGGCGTATTAGTATATAAAAGCCCCAGATATTGCCTAAGGGACGCTTGATGATTTCTATGTGTAAATAGTCTGCTAAGTCAAATGGATCATATGTACGATATTTACGCATTATCTTATGCGCTATATTTATTATTTGCTTTTGTGAATATATACGCAACAACCTTTTATTTTTTGTTGCGATACTTCTTTGGTGTGAATTTTTCTTTGTTCCGCATTTTTGCCATTCTCAAGCCAAATTCAATGGCTTCTTTGAGTAACTGTTTGTCCTCCTCCGTCATAGGTTCGTTGTAAAACATTAAACCATCGACTTGGGATAAATCATCTATAATCCGTTCCAGGTCTTTAGCCATGTCTCTTTCGTCTTTTTTGGTCAATGTCGGGCGCTGGGGGTGATCGTCAACATGGGGTATTGGAAGATCGGTTTGCTTATCAATATAGCCAGCGATCTCCATTAAATTTTCATAAGGCACTTTTAAAGCAACCGAGATTTTTCTTAAAATTGCAGGAGAAGGCTCTCTTAATCCACGTTCAATCCTAGATATGTGAGCTGCGCTTACATCAGAATATAAAGCTAACTGATTTATAGATAACTCTTTTTCTTCCCTTATTTTCCTTATAAATTCCCCAATATTCAAATGACATCACCACCAACTATTAATTATTTTATACTTAATATTGCCTTTAGACAATATTCTTAAAAATTTTTTGAAAATTGCAATATTAAATGCAACACTTTTTTAAGGAAAAGTATGATATAGATATCCAAATTTTTACTGTTTAAAATGTAAAACCTTATGTTGTC
>FZPS01000185.1_pt66 | contig 71047 bp, 60 predicted proteins | sample 1817821 | NCBI WGS metagenome assembly FZPS01 (sample SAMEA104158645, study PRJEB21678) | metagenome | place: Germany | collected 2015-04-21
GAAGGTTTATTCGATAGAATTATTGAGCTTTTACCCGAAGGACCAGCTTGGTTTCCAAAAGACCAGCTAACAGACAAAACAGAAAGGTTTATTGTTTCTGAAATTGTTAGAGAAAAAATTTTTAAAAACTATCAAAAAGAAATTCCTTATTCTTGCGAAGTTGTTGTAGAAGAATTTAAAGAAGAAGAAACTATTATTAGAATAAAAGTTAATATTATTGTTGAGAGACAGTCGCAAAAAGGAATAATTATAGGACATAAAGGAGCTTCAATTAAAAAAGTGGGAACTCAAGCAAGAATAGATATTGAAAGTTTTTTTGAGAAAAAAGTTTTTATTGAATTTTTTGTGAAAGTCAAAAAAGATTGGCGTGATAATGATAAAAGCTTAAGGGATTTTGGATATGTGTAAGAGTTAAAAGTTTGTAAAGTTCATAAAGTTTGAACCGAGCTTGCGAGCTCGCTGAAAGCAAAAGTTCATAAAGTTCGTAAAGAAGAAAAGCCGAACTTGTAAGCTCGATTCAACTTTTAATAATTTTTATCTAATTAGAGTAAAATAACCAGTTTCTGAATAATCATTTCCGTATAAATCTTTGTATTGTACATACCAAGTATATACGCCAACAGGACATTCCATATCATTGTATCTTCCGTCCCATTCTTGTTCGTAGTCTTCGGTGTTAAAAACTATTTCACCCCATCTGTTATAAACAATAAAACGCCATTCTTTTGTATTTGCGTTTGCAACAAATACTCTAAACTTGTCGTTCATACCATCGTAGTTTGGAGTAAAAGCTGTAGGAGCGTAAATGGTATGTTCTGTATTTACAACAATTATCTTTTGTGCTGTGTCTGAACAAGAGTATAGAGATTCTGCTTCGAGAGTAACAGTATAGGTGCCTGGAGCAGAATACGTGTGGCTAGGATTTCTATCTTTGCTAGTGTTTCCATCGCCAAAATCCCAGTGATACCAAAAAGCACCTACAGAATAATTAGAAAAATTAACTAATGGAAATTCAGTGCTAACAGATTCTCTATCTGCTCTAAAATCAACTTCTGGTACTGGAAACACAGTTATTCCAATTGTTGAGTCAACAGCACAATTGTTTTTTGAGAAAATAGTTAAATTAACACTATAAGTTCTAGCATTTTCAAAAATATGTGTTGGGTTTTTTGCAAAAGATAAGTTTTCAAAATCGCCATCATCAAAATTCCAAACATATCTTTGACCTTGGTCGGGACTAGTTTCCTCGAAATTAACTTCTAAAGGAGAACAACCACTGTATCTGTCTGCTCTTGGGTTAATTAATGGAAGTTCGTAAGTAGAAATGTGTATATCTTTTGTTACTTCTGCAAAACCACAAACATCTTGTACTCTAAATCTAAAAACAGTGTCGTTATAAATTGTTAGACGAATAGGATTAGACATTAAAGAATCGTTTACCCAAACATTGTTGTTAGTTAATCCTCCTCCGCTAACTGTTGCAGTACAGGTAACTTGAGATCCGGGGCAAACTATATTGTTAGAAACACTTACATTTAATTCAAGTGGTTTGTGTACATAAACAGTAATTTCTATATCTTGACTAACACAAAAACCAGCATCAACAACATGAGCGGAATAAGTTGTTGTCTCTGTTGGACTTACTAGTGTGGTCATTCCTTGGTCATCATTGTCCCAAACTATTGTGTATGGTGCTACGCCACCAGTAATTATTCCAATACCTATTTCTGTAGTCATTCCATAACAAATAACTTGGTCGTCCATAGCTTGTAGGTAAAAAGGTTCAGGTTCTGTTATTTCGTATTCCATAACATGATGGCAACCACTTTGGTCTGAAATAGTTACGCTATAAATACCAACACCAACACCTATTAAATTTTGTTCCCAACTTCCGTTTGACCATTCGAAATGATATGGAGGACGACCACCTTGTGCAGTTATGTAAACATTTCCATCATTAGTGTTTCCTTGGCAACTTACATGAGTTCCACTTATTGTTCCGCTTAAAGGAGCTGAAGGTTGTATTATTTGAACAGTGTCGGCATGTGTACAATTATTATGGTCTGTTATGGTAACCATATATGTACCAGGAATTAAATTGTCAATATCTTCACTAATAGCACCAGTATTCCATGAGTAATAATATGGTTCAGTTCCACCAACAACAGTTAGGTCTGCAACTCCATTTCCTTCGCCAAAACATCTTACATGAGTAGGAGTAATATTGCCATGCAAAGGTAGTTGAGGTTGTTCTAAAATTGCATATCCAAACGAAGAGCAACCATTAGCATCGCCAACGGTTACAATATAAGTTCCGAAAATTAAGTTTTCTAAGTTTTGGCTAGTTTGTCCAGAATTCCAATTAAAAGAATATGGGGTTGTTCCACCTACAACATTTAAAAGAATAGAGCCATTATTATTTCCGTAACAATCAATATTAGTCGGATAAATGTGTAATTCTAATTCATCGGGTTGAGTTATTTCAAATTCTGCGGATAAAGAACAGTTATTATAATCTGTAACAGTTACAATATACTCACCAGCAACGATATTGTTTAGAGATGAAGTCATTAGTCCATTTGACCAATTATATGTTAAAGACCCTGTTCCACCAGAAGCATTAAATTCAATTCTTCCAGTCTGGTTTCCATAACAATCTACATCTTGAGTGTTTGCAACATAGCTTAATGGTGTTACATCGTTTATTGTAAATTCTGCTTCGCCTGTACAACCATTGTTATCTGTTACAGTAAATTGATAGTCTCCAGCAACAAGTGTTGTTTGTTCAAATCCTGTAATATTATCTGGATTCCATGCAATTGTATATGGTTCTGTTCCACCAACAACATTAACTCTAGCAGTTCCATTGCTGTCGCCATAACATAAAATGCCTTGAATATTAGTAACATTAACAACCAAACTGGGTTGATTAGCTATAGTGCCTGTTGCCGTTGCAGAACAACCACTATTTTCTGTTACAGTAACCGAATATTCTCCAGGTTCTAAGTTTGTTAAGCTTTGTGTTGTTTGTTGAGGATTTGTATTCCAAATATATTGATATGGTTGATGTCCACCAAAGACGTTTGCAGAAATTTCACCATCATTCATATTATTACAAGTAACATCTTGTGTTAAAATTCCTACTGATAAATTTATAAATTCAACGAAACATGTAGAACTTGCGGAACAGCCTACTGCGTCTGTTGCTGTAACAGAATAAGTTCCGGTATTTGCAAAAGTATATGAATTACTGATAGAATTATCTTGCCATTGGTAAGTAATTCCCGGATCATTTAAAGTAATTGTAAAAGGATCTCCATTACATACTATTGTGTCGTTTAACTCTGTTATTGGCGGAAGGTTTGAATTAATATTAACTTCCATTGAAATATGCTCTTGTACACAAGCACCTTCGCGTAAGAAGTACATTGTAACGGTATAGGTATCTGTTACTGCAGGATATTCGTGGTTAATAACTTGATTACCAACAACAATAGGAGAACCGTCTCCCAAATCCCATTCTACATTAGTAATATCGGTACTTGTTGCTTGGAAACTTACAGTTGTTTGAGTACACATTAAAGTATCTTGAAAAACATCAAAAGCTGTAGATGTGCCGTCAACAACAATATCAAAACTAACATTTAAAGGAACTATATTAGCTCCAGCTAAATAGCCATAAGATTCAACATCTCCAAATCCATAAACAGTAGCTAAAACTCCTTCGGGAGATATTATATAGTGAGAGCCTTGAGTTAAGTTTTTTCTAACATAAGAATATGCGTTATTTGCAGGAACTGTAGCCCAGCCAGTTAGTGGAGAGCCATCTAAAAGAACCTCAGAAGTGGTAGATGTTTTAGCTACAATATTTGTATAAAATTGGTTGATTGCTGTAGTATTAAAAGCTTGAAAAACTATATAATCTAAAGTTTGTTCTATTGGAGAAAGCATAATCATAAAAGGGTCGGAAGTAACGCCATCACAACTTGTTCCTTGGCTATATTGAGCAACAGAAATAGGTTTGTCGCTAGTAATGAATGAAGTGGTAGATAAATTTACTTCATGAAATTGACCAGCATTCAAATTAATGTTTGCTCCACCATTTATATTTACTATAGTAGCGTCTTCGCAAGCTAAAATTCTATATGTATCACTAGCTCTGGTCATTAAAGGAACAGTAATATAGTTATTTCCCCATGCTTTTACTGGAATCATTTGTTCGTATAAATGGTCGCAATAAGTACAACTTAAAGGAACGTTAGCACAAGTATTACCTGCAAATACCGCAAAATTATGGCAGTTGCCCAATTCTGTAGATTTTACAGTTGAACCAGTGAGGTCGCCCAAACTTTGAACTAAATACACTTCACCAGCATTTAAAGTTATGGAAAATGGAATATTTGCATTTCCGCCACCTCCACTTAAATTTGCTTTAGGAGTAATTTCTATTGAAGTTCCATCTTCTATACCAACAACAATAAATTCAGATGGTTGTGAGCTAAAATGAGAATAGGTAGTTACCAAATAATTGTCGCCTAAAGCAATAGTTGGAAATACAATAGTAGCATCTGATGAGGCGGTTCTTTGGTTTGCAGCATAAACAGCTACAGGAGTATCAGATTGTACTCTAACAGCTCTATTTAAAACTGTATTAGGTTGAGATATACAAGCATTTTGTGCAGCAGGAACTTCTATATATTGAGAACCATTTGCACCAATAGTAAAATTTACAGACCAACCTGAGCCAGGAATACTAACAGTTCCTGTAGCTCCAACATCAGAAGTAATGTATATTTGTGTACTTACAGGAGTGTTGAAATTTTGCATAAAAGATAACCAAAAGTCAGTTCCGGTAGTACTTTGAGCAAATAGTTTTGATAATCCAAAAATAGTTAAACCAAAAATGGTTATAAGTCTTTTCATTGATCAAATTTAATAATTATTAAAAGATGCTAAATTACAGTGAAATTTAAGTTTTTACAAATAAAATCCATTGTTTTTAGCTTTATTCCATAAAATATAACGTTATTTTTTAATTTTGGTTTATTTTTTTATAAAAAATGTTGTGAAGTTTTGTAATTTTCAAAAAATTTTATAACTTAAACGATAATAAGAAAACTATTAAAGTTTGAAGAATGAAAATATTAGTTATTTTTGCAAATAAATATTGAAAATTTAAAACATAATAATATGGAAAAATTAAAAAGTGGTGAATTTCTTGTAAAATCAACAAATTCTTCGGATATATTTATTCCAGAAGAATATACTGAGGAACAATTAATGATTGCTCACATGATTCAAGATTTTCTTGATGCAGAAGTAAATCCTATAGTTGCAAAACTAGATGAAGGCAATCGTGAACTTATGGCAGCAACCATTAGAAAAGCTGGTGAGCTTGGTTTAATGGGTATTGCTATTCCTGAAGAATATGGTGGATTTGAACAAGATTTTGTTACTCAAATGCTTGCAGCCGAAAATATTGGTGCAGGATATTCTTTCTCTGTCGCTTTTATGGCTTCAACAGGAATTGGGACTTTACCAATAATGTATTATGGTAACGAAGAACAACGTCAAAAATATGTAACAAAACTAGCAAGTGGCGAATTTATTGGTGCTTACTGTTTAACCGAACCTGACGCTGGTTCTGATGCAAATTCAGGAAAAACTCAAGCAGTTCTTTCTGAAGATGGCAAACATTATATTCTTAATGGACAAAAAATGTGGATTACAAACGCCGGTTTTGCTGATACTCACGTTGTTTTTGCAAAAATTGCTAACGACAGAGTTCTTTCTGCATTTATTGTAGAAAAAACTATGCCAGGTGTTGAAATTGGTCCTGATGAGAAAAAAATGGGAATCAAAGGTTCTTCAACTTGCCAAATTTATTATAACGATGTAAAAGTTCCTGTTGAAAATTTAATTGGAAGAGGCGGAATGGGATTCAGAATCGCTTTGAACATTTTGCACATGGGACGTATTAAACTTGGAGCTAATGTTATTGGGGCAGCAAAAAAATCTATAAGCGATGCAGTAAAATATGCAAACGAACGCAAACAATTTAACGTTCTAATTTCAACTTTCCCAACAATAAAACACAAAATAGCCGAGCAAGCAATAAGAACTTTTGCTTTAGAATCTGCAATTTATCGCGCAAGTCATGATATTGATTGCTTGATGAAAAAATATAAAGCCGAAGGAATGGATAAAGGACTAGCTGCTATTGAAGCTATTGCTCACTATGCTGTTGAAGCTGCTTTATTAAAAGTATATGGCTCAGAAGTATTAGATTTTGTTGTTGACGAAACTGTTCAAATTCATGGTGGAATGGGTTATTCTGCCGAAATGGATGCAGATAGAGGTTATCGCGACTCAAGAATTAATAGAATTTTTGAAGGAACAAATGAAATTAACCGTTTGTTATTAGTTGAAACAGCTATCAAACGCGGAATGAAAGGCGATTTCGATATGGCAGGACCAGCTAAAGAGTTTTATGAAAATATGGAAAATTGCCGTATCAATAAAAAAGATGGAGAAAATTTCTTTGAACAAAAATTAAGATATATTGAAAATTTCAAAAGAGCTGCACTAATTCTTATTCACAAAGTTTCAGATAAGTATGAAAAAGATATGCTCAGAGAACAAGAAATTATCAATAATATCAGCGATATGATGATTCAAATTTATACCGCAGAATCTTTAACACTTAGAGTTAAGAAAATTGCAGAAACAAATGCAAAACCAAATCTTGAATTATATAAAGATATAGTAAATGTTTTGGTTTACGAAGCTGCTGCAGTGATTTCTAAAAATGCAAAAGATGCAGTTTTCTCAATGACAGAAGGCGAAGAAAGCGAAAAAATGTATAAAGCACTTAAAGACTTATCTTGCGTTGAAGGAGTAAATACAAAAGATGCAAGAAGAAGAATCGCTGATTTCTTAATTGATAAAGGCGAATATAAACTTTAAAATTTGTTTCATGTGTAATAAAAAAGGCTACTTTATTTTTAAGGTAGCCTTTTTCTTTTTTGAAATTTCCTTATCTATATATCTATAAGAATATTAGTTGTACCAAAATATATACAGGCAATAAAACTATTAAAGAGAATTTAATCATATAACCAAAGAAACTTGGCATTTTAATTTTACTTTCTTCGGCAATTGCTTTTACCATAAAGTTTGGACCGTTTCCAATATAAGTCATAGCTCCAAAAAGTACAGCACCCAAACAAATTGCAGTTAAAATCATTTCATCAATACCTGCAACATAACGAACACCTTCAACTACGCTACCATCATTCATTCCAAGAGCTAATTGATGAAACGCTAATGCAGTAGGAGTGTTGTCTAAGAAAGCACTTAAACTTCCAGTTGCGTAATAATATTGAGCATTTGAGTTTATTCCTAAATCATGAGCATTTGTTTTTAAATATTCTAAGGCAGGTATCATAGTAATGAAAATTCCAAAGAATAAGAATGCTACTTCTAAAATTGGTCCCCAAGAGAATTTGTTTGCTTCTCGTATAGGTTTTTTTGTAAATAATAAAGACAAAACAGCCATAGAAACAATACTTCCTTCTCTAATAAATCCTGCCCATCTATTTTCTTTCATAATAGGTAAATAATGTTCGTTTAAGAAAGCAACGGAAGCCACAACACCAGCTAGGAAAAGAAAGTTAATATTTCCTTTTAAACCTAAAGGTTCAACATTAGTTTTGTCGAATTTTATATTTTCAAGTGGTTCTTTTTTGTAATAATAAGAATCAGCAATAAAGTAAAGCAATAATAGTACGGCATTTACAAAAGCCCATTCAGGAAGCATATGGAAAAACCAAGTAAATTCAGCACCTTTTAGATATAACATGAAAAGTGGTGGGTCGCCAAGTGGAGTTAATAATCCACCAGCATTTGCAACAATGGCAATGAAAAATAAAATTGTGTGAACTTTAAATTTTCTTGCATTATTTGTTCTAATTACAGGACGAATTAAAAGCATTGCTGCACCAGTTGTTCCCATTATAGAAGCTAAAATGGCACCAATTCCTAAAAAAGAAGTGTTTATCCATGGTTTTGCTTGAATATCGCCTTTTAAGTGAATACCACCAGTTATTACAAATAAAGCTCCTAATAAAATTATAAAAGGAAGATAATCAAAAATCAATTGGTGTGCTAAAAGTTCTGGTAAACCTAATGCTATCAAATATCCTGCAACAGGAATACCAAGTATTATAGACACAAGTAATTTGTTTCTGTTTTTTTCCCACCAGTGTTCAAAAAACAAAGGACCTAATGCAATACATAATAACATTAATACAAAGGGGATAATAGCCCAAAGAGGCATGTTTACGTTAGTTGCTGATAATAAAGTCATAATTAATTAATTTAAAATTCATTAAATGCAAAATTAATTATATTTTTTTAAAGTCGTTATTTTACAAGAAAAGATTAAGGTTTATATCTCTATGTTTGACAACAGAATTTTCGTACTGTTGAGCTGGTAATTAAACCATTACTTTATTAAATTTAAAACCTCTTTAGCCAATTTATAGGCTTGAGATTTTAAATAAGGTTTTCTGTTTTTAGAGTTGATGCACCAATGTCGAACAACTACGCCTTGCCCGCAAGGGCAACATGTGATTAACCGTAAGATTTATCTTGCGGTAGAGATGCCTCTCAGTCCATTCGCCCGCAAGGGCGACACAATTAAGTTGTTAAAAGTGATACGCTAAACGTAGTTGAAGTGTTAAAGTTGTTGTGTTGCCCTACGGGCAAGGCTTTCGAGGGTCTATATACCGCAGGCTGCGCCTACGGTTAATCACATGTTGTCCTACGGACAAATAAAAATATGTGCGTTGTTTTCAATGTTATAATACCCAAACAAACAAATTGCCTGATTGTCAAGAGGTTAGCTGGTGTTGCAAAAAATGCGGAAAACAGGAAATTATGTTATGAGATGTTAAATAAGCTTTTAGTCTCTTATACTTATCAAATTTTTACAAGAAAATAAGTTGTACCAAAATATATACAGGTAATAAAACTATTAAAGAGAACTTAATCATATAACCAAAGAAACTTGGCATTTTAATTTTATTTTCTTCAGCAATAGCTTTAACCATAAAGTTTGGACCGTTTCCAATATATGTCATAGCACCAAAAAATACCGAAGACAAGCAAATTGCAGTTAAAATCATTTCATCAATACCTGCAACATAACCAGCACCACTAATAAATTCGCCTCCAGGATTCATTCCAAGAGCTAATTGATGAAACGCTAATGCAGTAGGAGTGTTGTCTAAGAAAGCACTTAAACTTCCAGTTGCGTAATAATATTGAGCATTTGAGCTTATTCCTAAACTATTAGAATTTTCTGATAAATATCGTAAAGCAGGTATCATAGTAAGGAAAATTCCTAAGAATAAGAATGCTACTTCTAAAATTGGTCCCCAAGAAAATTTGTTTGCTTCGCGTATAGGTTTTTTTGTAAATAATAAAGACAAAACAGCCATAGAAACAATACTTCCTTCTCTAATAAATCCTGCCCAATCACTTTCTGCCATAATAGGTAAATATTGTTTGTTTAGAAATGCAACAGAAGCAACAACACCTGCTAGGAAAATAAAGTTAATATTTCCACTTAAACCCAAAGGTTCAACATTTGTTTTGTCGAATTTTATATTTTCAAGTGGTTCTTTTTTATAATAATATGTATCAGCAATAAAGTAAATTAATAATAGCAAGGCATTTACTAAAGCCCATTCTGGCACCATGTGGAAAAACCATGAAAATTCAGCACCTTTTAAATATAATAAGAAAAGTGGTGGGTCGCCAAGTGGAGTTAGTAGTCCACCAGCATTTGCAACAATGGCAATGAAAAATAAAATTGTATGAACTTTAAATTTTCTCTCGCTATTTGTTCTAATTACAGGACGAATTAAAAGCATTGCAGCACCAGTTGTTCCCATAAAAGAAGCTAAAATAGCACCTATTCCCAAAAAAGAAGTGTTTATCCATGGTTTTGCTTGAATATCGCCTTTTAAGTGAATACCGCCAGTTATTACAAATAAAGCTCCTAATAAAATGATAAAAGGAACATACTCAAAAAGCATTTGATGTTTTAAATCACCTGTCAACCCTTGTGCTATTAAATATCCTGCAACAGGAATACCAAGTATTAAAGATACAAGTAATTTATTTTTGTTTTTTTCCCACCAATTTTCAAAGAACAAAGGACCTAATGCAATACATAATAACATTAATACAAAGGGGATAATAGCCCAAAGTGGCATAGCCTTAGTTGTTGATAATAAAATCATAATTCATTAATTTAAAATTCCAAAACCGCAAAAATAATTATATTTTTTAAATGCAATAATTTTATAGGCAAAAGATTAACAAAACCTCTATGTTTGACAGTAGATTTATTGCTCTGATGTTTCTGAATTAGAACTTTTCTTTTTTAATTTCAAGCTTTCGAGTATGCTTTCTCCAAAAATTCTTTTATAAAAAATAAGTAATAAAAATACAGAAACTGTTATAGCAGAGTCTGCCACATTGAACACAGGTCTAAAAAACAAAAATTCTTTACCACCAACAAAAGGGAACCATGTTGGATATGTGGTTTCTATTATTGGGCAATAAAACATATCCACAACTTTACCATGGAGAAATGGAGCATAGCCACCTTCAGGAGGAAACATTGTTGCTACTTGGTAATAGGTACTTTCATTAAAAATTAGACCATAAAATGCAGAATCGATTAAATTTCCTGTTGCTCCAGCAATAATTAAGGAAATGCAAATTATATAAAATAAATTTTCGCCAGCTTTTATAATTTTACATAAATAATATATTAGTAATGAAATTGCTACAACTCTAAATAAACTTAAAAATAATTTTCCCCAACTACCACCAAATGTCATTCCAAAAGCCATACCTTCGTTTTCAACAAAATGCAGTTTTATTTTGTCGCCAATGATATTAAGTTCTTGACCTAGAGTAAAGTTAGTTTTTATCCAAATTTTTAAAACTTGGTCTAAAATTAAAATTCCTAAAATTATAGCTATAGCTATAAGTGATTTTTTTCTCATAAAAATCGTTATTTTGAACTGCAAATATAAATTAATAATTCATTTATCTTATTTAGAATGTATATAAATGTCCGTTTTAAAATCAAAAACTTGTAAAATCATTTTTATTTAATTAAAAAGAAATTAATTTTGTCGTGTTAAATTTTGAATTATTAATTTTTAAAGAATAGAAAAAATGGCTTACAAAATTACTGACGACTGTGCCGCTTGTGGTACTTGCATAGATGAATGCCCAGTAGAGGCAATCACTGAAGGTGCTATTTATGTTATTAATCCAGACCTTTGCATCGACTGTGGTGCATGTGCTGATGCATGCCCAGTAGAGGCAATAAAGCCTGCATAGTTAAGAAATTAAAAAGCTCCTTTCGGAGCTTTTTTTTTGGAGAAAAGTATTCTTAAAACTAATTTCAAGCAAGCAGAGTGAGCTAGCTCACTCTGCTTGCTCAGATTTTTCCACACATCCCCGCTCGCTCGGATTTGTAATCCGAGTGTAACATTACTAAGCACTCGGATTACAAATCCGAGCGAGCGTCATAGGTGTTTGAGCGAGCAATAGTGGTGATAGGAGCGAGCTGGTGTGGGTTGTCCGTGAGGATAAAACAAGACCATCAAAAGTTTGTCCGTAGGACAATTCAGTCAAAAGTTTATAAAGTAAAAAGTTCATAAAGGAATGCCAAGCAAAAAACTTCTTTTAACTTTTAACTTTCAACTGAGTTTTACATAGCTGCTAAGAGCAAATTAATGTCTTTAGCCATAAGTCCATGAATTTGACCAATATTTTCGTCTGTTAATATGCCATCATAAATATACACTCCATATCTAACTCCAGCATTTGTTTTTAGATAGGAATTAATACTTCCCGCTGTTTGAATTTTGAGCAACTCAAAAGATAAAATATTGCTTATTGAATAAGAAGCTGTTCTGGCAACTCGGGAGGCAATATTTGGCACGCAATAGTGAATAACACCATGTTTAGTAAAAACAGGAGATTTATGAGTTGTTGGTTTACTTGTTTCAAAAATTCCGCCTTGGTCAATGCTAATATCAACAATTATAGATTGTTTTTTCATTTGCATAACCATGTCTTCGGTAACAATAATATTAGGTCTATTATTATTAATTCTTACCGCACCAATAACAACATCAGCGGTTTTAATTGCAGCTAATAAAACTTTAGAATAAATTGTGCTTGTAAAAACTTTTGTACCTATTAAACTTTGTAATTTGTCAAGTTTAGCAATGGAGTTGTCAAAAACTTTTACATGAGCACCTAAAGCAATAGCTGTTTGTGTTGCAAAAGTGCCAGCAATTCCAGCTCCAATAACAACAACCTCGCTAGGAGAAACGCCTGTAATTCCACCTAGCATTTCGCCTTTTCCTTTATGTATATTATTCAAATATTCCGAAGCAATTAGCACCGCCGAACGACCAGCAATTTCGCTCATTGATCTTACTATTGGATTAGCTCCTTTGCTATCTCGCATCATGTCAAAAGCTAAAGCTGTAACTTTTTTCTTCATCAATATTTGAAAATATTCTTTTGTTTGATATGTGGAGTGCAAAGATGTTATAATAATTTGATTTCCACGAAGTAAGACCATCTCTTCTATTGTTAAAGGACAAATTTTAACAATAATATCACAACTAAAAACATCAGCAAGATTTGTTGTAATTTCAGCTCCATATTTTGAATATTCGTGATTAGAAAAATAAGCCCCTTTTCCCGCTCCATCTTGAATTACAACTTCAAATCCTTCGTTTACAAGCACTTCTACTGCGAGGGGTGCTAAAGGAACTCTTCGCTCATTACCAGTTTTGTCAGCTGGCATTCCTATTCTAAACTTTTTCTTGTCCTGAACTAACTCCAACATTTCTTCTTGTGGTAAATATACAGAACCAGGAATAAAAACATTGGTTTTTTGCTTTTCGGTCATAATTTTTATTTTTTATAAAAATACTGATTTTTTTTTAATTAAGCTCAAACTTCCTTTACAATTTCAGAATAATCTAATTCAAAATCTATTTGTTTCTTCTGTAAGTTTACATTTACAAGTTTTACTTTAGTTTCGTTACCAAGTTGAAAAACTTTTCCTGTGTAACTTCCAACTATACAATATTCTTCTGCATTAAACTCATAAAAATCATCTGTTAATGTTCGTATATGCACCAATCCTTCGCAAGCATTTTCTTTTAATTCAACAAAAAATCCCCATTCTGTTACGCCAGAAATAATTCCATCGAAAACTTGCCCAACTTTATCTTGCATAAACTCAACTTGTTTGTATTTTATCGAAGCTCGTTCGGCTAAACTTGCTTGTTGTTCTTGGTAAGAACAATGTTTACAATTTTGTTCAAGTTCTTCAGTATCGGGTTTATTTTTGCGTAAATAGTCAAAAATCAACCTATGAACCATAATGTCGGGGTATCGCCTTATTGGAGAAGTAAAATGTGTGTAATAATCAAAAGCTAAGCCGTAATGACCAATGTTTTTAGTTGTGTAAACAGCCTTTGCCATTGCTCGTATAGCCAAATTTTCAATAATATTTTGTTCAGCTTTTCCATTAACATCTTTAACAATATTGTTAATAGATTTTGCCAAAGAAATTTTATTTTTTTGGTCAATAGTATATCCAAAACGTGAAATAAAATTTGAAAAATTCATAAGTTTTTCCATGTTGGGTTCAGCATGAACTCTATATACCATTGGTTTTGGAGATTTTATTTTTCCATAAATTTCGGCAGCTTTTCTATTAGCAAGGAGCATAAATTCTTCAATTAAATGATTTGAATCTGTCATCTCTTTGAAATAAACACCTGTTGGTACAGCATTTTTGCCAAGAATAAATTTTACTTCTGAATGTTCAAAGTTGAAAGCTCCTTTTTTAAATCTTTCTTTGCGTAATATTTTAGCTAAATTGTTAAAAGTTTGAATTTCTTTTGCAAAATCGCCTTCGCCAGTATCAATAATTTTTTGTGCTTCTTCGTAAGTAAATCTTCTATCAGAATTGATAATTGTTTTTACAATTCTATAGTCTAAGACTTCAGCTTTGTCGTTCATTTTAAAAATTACAGAAAAGCATAGTTTATCTTCGTTTGGGCGTAAAGAACACAAATAATTTGAAATTCTTTCTGGCAACATTGGCACAACTCTATCAACCAAATAAACCGAAGTTGCTCTACTAAAGGCTTCGTTGTCTAATTCAGAATTTTCTTTAATATAGTTTGTAACATCAGCGATATGAATACCTATATTATATAAGTTTTCGTCTAAAAATTCTATTGAAAGAGCATCGTCAAAATCTTTTGCATCTTCGGGGTCTATGGTAAATGTTGTGTGAGAACGAAAATCTTCGCGTGTTTCAAGGTCGTATTGAGTAATTTTATCTGATATTTTTTCGGCAGCTTTGTTTATTGCGTCTGGAAATTTATGTGGCAAACCAAATTCTGCAAGTATTGCATGCATTTCTACTTCATTCTCTCCAGGGCGACCAAGAATTTCAACAACTTTTCCTGTTGGATTTTTGCCTTTTCTGTGCCATTCCACAACATCAACAACAACTTTGTCGCCTTCTTTTGCATTGTTTAAATAGTTGTTAGGAATAAAAATATCTAAAGGCATTTTTTGGTTGTCAGGAATTAAAAAAGCATAAGTGCTAGATTTTTCAATAACTCCAACAAATCTTGTGTTTGCTCTTTCCAAAATTTCTACAACTTCGCCTTCCATTTTGCCACCTCTTCTAAGAGCAAATAAACAAACTTTAACTTTATCGCCATTAAGAGCAGAGCGTAATTTTGTAAAAGGAATAAAAACATCTTCAGAAAGTTCGTCGCTAACTAAAAATGCTTTTCCACTCTTTTTCAAATCAACAGTTCCAATGATATGACTGCTTTTAGATTTGAGTTTGTATTTCCCTTTAGAAACAATTTTTAAATTACCTATGCCAACTAATTCGTCAAGAGCTTTTATAACTAAATCTCTATTGTGAGAATCATTTATTGACAGCATTGAAGAAATTTGTTTGTAATTCAACTCTTTTTGTGGAGATTTAGTAAAGATATTTAAAATTTGTGAAGTTAAGGTTTTCTTGTTTAGAGAATTGGTTTCGGGTTGTTTGGAGTTTTTTTTCTGAGTTTTTTTCATTTTTGGTATTGTTTTTGCAAATATAAAAAAAGAAATTTAATATTTATTTTTGCGTTATTAAAAAATATTTATTTATCTTTAACAAAAATTTAAAAGTAGTAAAAATTAAAAATTATTAGTATGAGAACAGTTACTTTAATGAAAAGCATTTTAGTCATCGCAATAATCAGCACAGCGATGGTTTTTTCTTCTTGCAAAAAAAATACAAAACCAGGAGGAAAGAAAGCGGTTGAAATTGAAATTCCATGTAAAGATGAAGGTCGTTCTGACAAGAATTTTTTCAGAGCAGATGCAAACGCAACTTCACAAGACATGAGTTTATCTCGCGAAAAAGCTCTTTTAGCTGCAAAACAAAGAGTTTCAAGTTTGATTAATTCAAAAATTAAATCTGTAACAGATCGTTATGTTAACGAAACAGAAGTTAATCAAAATTCAGATTTCGAAGCAAAATTTGAAAATTTAACTCGTGAAGTTGTTAATCAAACATTAGTAGATGTTGCTATTACTTGTGAGAAAAATTTCCAAGAAGCAACTGGAAAATATACTACTTATATTGCAGTTGAAGTTAGCAAAGATGCTATGATAAATGGAATTGAAAAAGGTCTTTCTAAAGATCAAAAGCTAAGAGTTGATTATGACAAAATGAAATTTGAACAAATTTTCAACGAAGAAATGGACAAACTTTCTAAAGAAGGTGGCTATTAAAAAATGAAATTTTTGAAAATGATTTTTAAAGAAGAGGCTTTTGCCTCTTTTTTTTTGAAATAATTTTACAACATTCGCTCGCTCGGATTTAGCTTCGCTGAGTTCGTCCTGCGGACTTCGGTTGTAATCCGAGAGTTTGGAAATGTTACACTCGGATTATAAGTTCGAGCGAGCAGGCTTATTTGCCCGTAGGGCAACATGTGATTAAGAGATGTCTCAAAAATAAGAGTTAAGGCAACAAGCTTTCAAGGTGTTTCAGAAGTGTTAAAATGCAAGGCGTCTGAGATTGAGAACGAAGGAGCGTACCAGAAGCGGTGCACTGAGCAAAGCCGAAGTGTACGTGACTGAGTTCGAACATCGAAAGCAACGTGGTTGCTGAACGAAGTTGAAGCAAAGCAGTTTGACACTTATGAAACACCGTCTATTTTTTTAAAAAAGTTTTAGTTGCTTATCTAAAAGCTTATAGCTTTTTCTATGATATTTTGTTATTCCAAATTCTAAAATTGCTTGTCTGTGTTTTTTTGTAGGATAGCCCATATTTTTATTCCAGTCGTAATTAGGAAATTCCTCATGTACATTAAGCATGAATTGGTCTCTGTGTGTTTTTGCAAGTATCGAAGCAGCAGCAATCGACAAATAAGTAGCATCACCTTTTACAATACATTTATGTTTAATTTCTGGATATGGTCTAAATCTATTTCCATCAATAAGCAGGAACTCAGGTTTTTGTTTTAGTTTTTCTATTGCTCTGTGCATTGACAAATAACTTGCATTGAGAATATTTATTTTATCTATTTCTTCGTTTGTACAAAAACCAATAGCCCAAGCAATTGCATTTTTTTCAATTTCAATTCTTAGTTGTTCACGAGTTTTTGAACTTAATTGTTTGGAGTCGTTTAAGATTTCGTTTTTGTAGTCAGGAGGTAAAATTACTGCTGCCGCATAAACAGGTCCTGCAAGACAACCACGACCAGCTTCGTCGCAGCCAGCTTCAATTTGTCCTTCTAAGTAATATTGTTTAAGCATGATTACTTGCTTGTATTGCTTTTTCGACACATTCCCAAAGTCTTTCACCAGATTTTTCCCAAGAAAATTTTTGCCTTTGAATTTTCCCTTTTTCTATTAAATCTTGTCTAAGCTCTGAGTTTAAAGCAATGTTTTCCATGTGTTGAGCAACTTCTTTATGATTGTTTGGATCGCAAATTATAGCAGCATTACCAACAACCTCTGGTAAAGAAGTTGTATTCCCTGAAATAATTGGAATTTCGGAATACATTGCTTCAACTAAAGGAATTCCAAAGCCTTCAAAAAATGGAATATAAACTAAAGCGGTAGATGAGGCATAAATTAAATGCAATTCATCAATATTTAATCGTCCAGTAAAAACAACATCTTTAGAAAATTTCATTTCTTTATATGTTTTATCAATTTCGCCTGTGAGATGCATGGCAGAGCCGACAATAACTAATTTATGTGGTAGTTTGGAATTTTCTTTAAAGAAATCAAAAGATTTTAAAAGCCCTGGTATATTTTTACGTGGAGTTAAAGCTCCAACAAAATGGAAAAATTCTTGCTTGTCAGTATATTTTTCTTTTACTTTAATTTTTTCGCTTTCTGTTATTGGCTTATATATGTCGTTTGAAGCATTGTAACAAACAGTAATTTTTTCGGGAGCAATTTTAAAAACATTTATCAAATCTTTTTTTGAATATTCAGAAACTGTTCCTATATGTTTAGCTTTTTTAGCAAATTTTGGAAAAAATTTATTATAAAATTTTCTTACCCAAAAAGGTAATTGCTGAGGATTGTGATAAAAATTAATGTCGTGAATAACAACAGCTTGTGGAATTTTTGTATTTAGTGAAACAAAACCATCTGTTGAAAGAAAAATATCTGCATTAACTTTTTTTAATACTCTAGGTATTACAAATTTTAACCAAAACCACCATAAAAATGGATGTCGAGTAGCTGGACCAGCAACAATTGGTTTAACATTATCTGCAAAAATAAAAGAAGGGTCATAGTTTCTATCAAAAATAAAATAGAAATTATGTTCGGGATGTGTTTTTACAATATGTTTTAAGGTTTCATATGAAAACCAACCTATTCCTTCGAGCTTATTTTTTAGTAGTAGTCTAGTATTTACTGCAATATTCATTATAAAAGTCCAAGTTGTTTAACTTTTTCTAAATCTTTAGGCGTGTCTATAGAAATACTTTCGTGTTCGGTAAATGCGGTTTTGATTTTATAACCGTTTTCTATCCATCTCAACTGCTCTAACGACTCCGCTTTTTCTAATTTAGAAACTTCAAGTTTAGTTATTTCAAGCAAAATATCTGTTCTATATCCGTATAAGCCAATATGTTTATAAAAAGAATGTTTAGTAACCCATCTTGTTTCATGAACTCCTCGCAAAAATGGTATTGGCAAACGACTGAAGTAAATAGCTTCATTTTTATTGTTTATAACAACTTTTGGCTTATTTGTGTTAAAAATATCTTCTTTATTATTTATAGGTTTTATTAAAGTAGCGATTTGTGTCCTTTTAGATTTAAAACATTTTTTTATTTCTTTGAGTTGTTCTGTTTTTATAAAAGGCTCATCTCCTTGAACATTTATTACAACATCCCATTTTTTATTTTTTAAAGTTTGAATTTTTTCTATTGCTTCTGCACATCTGTCGGTTCCGCTTTTATGTTTCTTTTTTGTTAATACAACATTTCCGCCAAAAGATTCTACTTCATTAACAATTCTAACATCGTCTGTAGCAACCCAAACTTCGTCAAAAACTAGTGATGCTTGCACATAAACATTATGTACCATTGATTTGTTATTGATTTGAACCAAAGGTTTTCCAGGGAATCTCGTTGATCCAAATCTAGCAGGAATAATTGCAATAAATTCCATAAAATAAAATTTTGCATAAAATTACTAAAATTTATTAAGTTTGTAATATATTTTTGCAAATATTGCAATTTGAAATTATGGAAAATAAAAATACAGATACTTCTAGGTTTTTTAAATGGTGGAAAATAGCTATTCCAATAGTTCTCGGTTTGGGAGTAGTGTTGTATTTTGTTTTAAGAGATTTTAACCAAATTGACTTTTCTTTATTCAAATTTACGAAATACACCTTACTATTTTTGATATTGGCTTTTGTAATGTTGGTTTTTCGTGATTTTGGTTATGTTTTGAGAATTAGAGTTTTGTCTGGTGGCGAATTGTCGTGGATGCAAAGTCTGAAAATAGTTTTATTGTGGGAATTTGGCTCAGCGATAACACCTTCTGCAGTAGGAGGAACAGCAATAGCAACAATTTTTTTATGGAAAGAAGGAATGAGTGTTGGAAAAAGCTCGGCAATTGTTTTGGCAACATCTTTTCTTGATGAATTGTATTTTAGCCTGATGTTCCCTTTAATTTTGTTAATTGTAGGAAAATCACAAATTTTTGTAGGTGAACAAAATGTATTTTTAGAAAAACTATTTTGGTTTGCAATAGCTGGATATTGTTTAAAACTAGCTTGGACAATATTAATAGGATATTCTTTATTTGTAAGTCCTAAATTCATATCAAATTTTTTGAAAAAAATATTTAGAATAAGATTTTTAAAAAAATGGAGAGCATCTGCCGAAAAAGTAGCAGACGACTACGTTTTAGCAAATAAAGAATTTAAAAATAAAAGTTTTGTTTTTTGGATAAAATCATTTTTTGCCACATTTATTTCATGGACAGCACGCTATTTAGTTTTAAACGCTTTATTTATTGCTTTAGCCGTTGGCAATTATACTTTAAGTTTTTATGATCATATTTTGATTTTTGCTAGACAGCTGATAATGTGGATAATAATGTTGGTTATGCCAAGTCCTGGCGGAAGTGGTTTTGTAGAAGGAGTTTTCTCAAGTTTAATGTCCGATTTTGTTGGAATTGCCGGATTTGCAATAATTATGGCTTTGGTTTGGCGATTATTTACTTACTATCCATATTTAATAATAGGTGCGGTTTTAGCTCCACATTGGTTAAGCAAGAAATTTAAAAGAACAAAAAAAGAAGCTGTCTCGTAAGTATCCTAGTTGAATAATTTTAAGACAGCTTTTATATCTTATATCTCTTAAAACAACCCTACAATATTACCTTCGTTGTCAATATCTATAGCTTCTGCAGCAGGAGTTTCTGGAAGTCCTGGCATTCTCATGATTTCGCCAGAAATTGGAACAACAAAACCTGCTCCTGAGGCAATTTCAATTTCTCTAATATTAACAACAAAATCTTTAGGACGGTTTCTTAGGTTTTTGTCGTCAGAGAGAGAGTTTTGTGTTTTTGCAATACATACAGGCAATTTGCTCAAACCTAATTCATCAATAGTTCTAAGGTCTTTTTTTGCTTTTGCTGTAAATTCAACTCCACTTGCTCCGTATAATTTTGTTGCTATGGTTTCAATCTTTTTTTCCATGCTCCAGTCTAATTCATAGAGAGGTTCAAAATTACTTTTGCCAGCATTAACGGTTTCTACAACAACTTTAGCAAAATCTAAAGCACCATCTCCGCCATGTGCCCACGAAGAATTTAAAGCGTATTTTACGTTTTTAGCTTTTAAATGATTTTCTAGCACTTCGAGTTCTGCTTTTGAATCGGTAACAAATTGATTTAAAGCAACTATAGGTTGAATTTTAAAATGCTGAACATTTTCTATATGTTTATCAAGATTTTCTAAACCTATTTTAACAGCTTCTGGATTTGGATTTGCTAATTCTTTAAGTCCCACTCCACCATGATATTTTAAAGCTCTAATTGTTGCAACAATTACAACAGCATCAGGTTTTAAGCCTCCATATCTAGCTTTTATGTCTAAGAATTTTTCTGCTCCAAGTTCTGAAGCAAAACCAGCTTCTGTAATAACATAGTCGCTTAGAGAAAGACCCATTTTTGTTGCAATAAGAGAGTTTGTTCCTTGAGCAATATTAGCGAATGGTCCTCCATGAATAATTGCAGGAGTATTTTCTAAAGTTTGTACTAAATTTGGCTTAATGGCATCTTTTAATAATGTTGCCACAGCACCTTGAGCGTTTAAGTCTCTTGCATAAATAGGTTTTTTGTCGTAAGTATATCCAACAAAAATATTTCCTATTTTCTCTTTTAAATCTTCAAGGTCTTTAGATAAGCAAAGTATAGCCATAATTTCGGAAGCAGCAGTAATATCAAATCCTGTTTCTCTTGGAACTCCTTGTGTTTGTCCACCTAATCCAATAACAATTTTTCTTAAAGCTCTTTCGTTCATATCCATTACTCGTTTCCATTGGATTGTTCTAGGATCAATACCAAGATTTCGAGTTTTGCTTTGAATGTTATTATCAATTAAAGCGGCGAGTAAATTATTTGCTTTTTCAATAGCTCCCAAGTCGCCAGTAAAATGCAGATTAATATCTTCCATTGGAACAACTTGTGCATAACCACCTCCTGTAGCTCCACCTTTAACTCCAAAAACAGGACCCAAAGATGGTTCTCTTAAAACAACTGTTGTTTTATGTCCTATTTTATTCATACCTTGAGCAAGTCCAATAGAAGTAGTAGTTTTACCTTCGCCCGCAGGAGTTGGAGTTATGGCAGTAACTAATATTAGTTTAGATTTTTCTATTTTTTCTTCATCAATTAGATGCAAAGGTAATTTTGCTTTGTACTTGCCGTAATGTTCAATATCATCTTTACTAATTCCTAGTTTTGCAGCAATTTCATCAATAAGTTCTAGCTTAGCAGCTTTTGCAATGTCAATGTCTTTCATAGTCTATAAGTATTTATAAAATTATAAATTTAAAATTGTTCTAATATAATAACAATTAATTAAAATGCAAAAATTGTTAGATATTAGAAAAAATAAATTTTTATAATGTCTGTGTTTTAAATTTTCAGAATTGAAAAATATAAGCTATTTTTACAATCACAAATTCAATACTTAATATAGTATGAAAAAAATACTTGTAACTGGTGGTGCTGGTTTTATAGGCTCACATTTGTGCGAAAGATTATTGAACGAAGGAAACGAAGTTGTTTGTTTGGATAATTACTTTACTGGCACTAAAGCAAACGTGATACATTTATTAGACAATCCGTATTTTGAGCTTATTCGTCATGATATCACTATGCCTTTTTATATTGAAGTTGATGAGATTTATAATCTAGCTTGTCCTGCTTCGCCTATTCATTATCAATATAATCCAATAAAAACTATTAAAACTTCAGTAATGGGTTCTATAAATATGTTGGGTTTGGCAAAGCGAATAAAAGCGAAAATTTTGCAAGCTTCGACTTCTGAGGTTTATGGAGATCCTGAAATTCATCCACAACCCGAAACTTATTGGGGAAATGTTAATCCTATAGGCTCTAGGTCGTGCTATGATGAGGGAAAACGTTGTGCAGAATCATTGTTTGTAAATTACCATAAACAAAATAATGTAAAAATTAAACTAATAAGGATTTTTAACACTTATGGTCCAAGAATGCACCCAAACGATGGCAGAGTTGTTTCTAATTTTATTGTTCAAGCACTTACAAACAAACCAATAACAATTTATGGAGATGGGTCTCAAACTCGTTCTTTCCAATATGTTGATGATTTAATTGAAGCTATGATTCGTATGATGAATACTAAAGACGAAGTTATAGGACCTATTAATATTGGTAATCCCGGTGAGTTTACAATATTAGAATTAGCCGAAAAAATCATAAAACTTACTGGTTCAAAAAGTGAATTAGAGTTTTATCCACTGCCCGAAGACGATCCAATACAAAGAAAACCAGATATTAGTTTAGCAAAAAAACATTTGAATAATTGGGAACCAAAAATTGATTTAGAACAAGGATTAGTAAAAACTATTGAATATTTTAAAAAAACTATTAAATTATGAAAGGAATAATTTTAGCCGGAGGTGCTGGAACTCGTTTGCACCCAATGACAATTAGTATATCAAAACAAATAATTCCGGTTTACGACAAGCCAATGATTTATTATCCTCTTTCTACTTTGATGCTTGCAGGAATTAAAGAAGTTTTGATAATTTCTACACCAACTGATATTGGTTCTTATGAGCGTTTGTTTGGAGACGGCTCACAATTAGGAATGAAAATTTCTTATAAAATTCAACCTTCGCCAGACGGACTAGCTCAAGCTTTTGTACTTGGAGAAGAATTTATTGGTGATGATAGTGTTTGTTTGGTGCTTGGAGATAATATTTTTTATGGTCAAGGGTTTGGCAGTGTTTTGTTAGAATCTGCAAAACTTGAAGATGGAGCATTGATTTTTGGATATTATGTGAACGATCCTCAAAGATATGGTGTTGCAGAGTTTGACAAAGATGGTAAAGTAATTTCCATAGAAGAAAAACCACAAAATCCAAAATCTCATTATGCGGTTACAGGTTTGTATTTTTATTCTAATGATGTAGTTCAAAAAGCTAAAACACTAAAACCATCTAAGCGTGGCGAGTATGAAATTACAGATTTGAATAATGTTTTTCTTTCTGAAAACAGATTAAAAATTAAACTTTTAGGACGTGGTTTTGCTTGGTTAGATACAGGAACTCCAGAAAGTTTGTTGCAAGCTTCTAATTTTATGGAAACTCTCGAAGCTCGTCAAGGATTAAAAGCTTCTTGCATTGAAGAAATTGCTTATCGCCGTGGATTTATTGATAAAAAACAATTGGAAAAATTGATTGAACCACTTAGCAAAAGCCAATATGGGCAGTATTTAAAACGGATTTTAAACGAAGATATATTATGAAAGTTGTAAAAACCAATATAGAAGGACTTTTAGTGCTTGAACCAAAAGTTTTTACCGATTCAAGAGGTTATTTTTTAGAATCTTGGAATAATAAAGTTTTTTTAGAGAATAATTTGGATTTTAAACCTGTTCAACAAAATGAATCTAAATCTTCTTATGGGGTTGTGAGAGGTTTGCATTATCAACTTGCTCCATATTCTCAAGCTAAATTGGTTAGAGTAATTTCAGGAAAAGTTTTAGATGTAGCTGTTGATTTACGCAAAAATTCTCCTTCTTTTGGGAAATATTATTCTGTAATTTTGTCAGAAGAAAATAAAAAGCAATTTTTTATTCCTAAAGGATTTGCTCATGGTTTTTCAGTACTGTCGGATTTTGCAATTTTTTCATATATGTGCGATGAATACTATAGCCCAGAGCATGAAAGGGCAATTTCATATAATGATAATTTTTTAAATATTGATTGGCAAGTTCCTTTCGATAAAATGATAATTTCTAACAAGGACATGGCAGCTCCTTGTTTTAAAACCGCTGAATATAATTTTTAAAATGAAAATTCTTGTTACTGGCTCAAAAGGACAATTGGGTTCAAAAATAAAAGACCTGTCTGTTGATTTTCAGAGTTTTAGTTTTTCGTTTACAGATTTAGACGAGTTAGATATTACAAATTTTAATTCTGTTCTTGATTTTTTTAAATTTGAAAAACCAGACATAGTAATTAATTGTGCAGCTTATACAGCAGTGGATAAAGCGGAAGATGATTATGAAAATGCTTTTAAAATCAATGCTTTAGGTCCAGAAAATTTAGCAAAAGCTTGTAATGTTCACAATTCTAAATTTATTCATATTTCTACAGATTATGTTTTCGATGGCAAGGAGCGTGAAAAACCATATTTAGAGAGTGATTTCACTTCGCCACAATCTGTTTATGGTAGTACAAAATTAGAAGGCGAAAATTTAGTTTTAAAAAATTTACAAGATGCCATTATAGTCAGAACTGCTTGGCTTTATAGCGAGTATGGTCATAATTTTGTGAAAACAATGTTGAATTTAGCACAAAGCAGAACAGAATTATCTGTGGTTAATGATCAAGTCGGTAGTCCAACTTATGCTGGAGATTTGGCACAAGCAATTTTGCAAATTTCTATGCAATATTTTGAGGAAAATTATTGGAAATCAGGTGTTTATCATTTTTCAAATCTTGGAAAATGTACTTGGTTTGAGTTTGCTAAAGAAATTTTTAAAATTAAAAATATTAATATTAAAGTAAATCCTGTTACAAGCGAAGAATTCCCTTCGAAAGTAAAACGTCCAAAATATAGCGTTTTAGATAAAGAGAAAATTATTACAACTTATAAAATAGATGTTCCTGACTGGCGAGATTCTTTAAAAATAGTTTTAGAAAAACTTTAATTTTAAACAAGCCTGTTTAAAACGGTTTCTATTAATTTTTTTACAGCAGGTTTATAATCCTTACTGTATTTTCCAGCATAACGATTTGCAATAATCACACAAATTGTTGCAGCTTTATGTCCTAGCAACGCAGACAAGCCAAATAGAGCAGAGCTTTCCATTTCGTAATTTGTGATTTTTTTATTGTCGTAAGAGAAAGAACGAATTTTATCGTTTATGTCTGGATCTTGAATATCAAGTCTAATTACTCTAGCTTGTGGACCATAAAATCCTGGAGCAGAAATAGTCATTCCTTTTCTTATGCCGTCTCCAAGTTTTTCTAGCAATTCTTTAGAGCCGTCAACAAAATATGGGCTTGTTAGTAGAGGATTCCAATTCATGTGTGTTTTAAATTCTTTTTCTATATCGAGTTTGCACACAGAGTTACGCTTTTTGTAAAAATTTAATAAGCCATCAAAGCCAATTGCGGTTTCTGTCATTAAAAAACTATCTACATCTAGGTCTTCTTGCAAGCCTCCCGAAGTTCCTATTCTGATGAGGTTTAATGTTTTGTGTTCAGGTTTTGGTAGTCTTGTTTTTAAATCAATATTTACTAAAGCATCTAACTCGTTTAGGACAATGTCAATATTGTCTGTTCCAATTCCTGTTGCTAAGGCAGTAAATCTTTTGCCTTTATATGTTCCTGTATGAGTAACAAATTCTCTGTTTTGAACTTTATGTTCTATTTTATCAAACATATCCGAAATTGTTGCTACTCTTCCTGGGTCGCCAACAAGTAAAACTGTGTCGGCTAATTGTTCTGGTTTTAAATGTAGATGAAAAATACTACCATCTTTATTAATAATAAGTTCTGATTCTGCTATTGGTTGCATAGTTTAAAAAAATTAATTTATCTTTGTAAAACTAAGCAAAAATTTTAATATTTCAAAAAAAATATAAAATTATGAGTAAAAAACGAATACTTGTTCCAACAAACTTTACTAGTGAAACAGAAATTGCTTTTGAACAAAGCGTTTTGTTTTCTTTAAAGACAGATGCAGATATAATTCTTTTTCATGTAATACCAAGTTTAAAGATGATAAATAGCAATAGCTCTAATATTGATAGAGTTCAGGAAGAGTTGTCTATTTTAGCAGAAAAATACTTTAAAGAAACTGGGAAAAATGCTCAAACTAGAATAGAAGTTGGAAAAGTACTTCAACAAATTTTAATGTTAGAAAAAGAAATAAAACCTTCATATATATTTTTAGGTTCAGATGTCTCAAAAGGTGAGGTTTCTTCTTTAACTTTAAAGTTAGTAAATAGTGTAGAGTGTCCAATTATTATTTTTCTTAGAAATTTTAAGAAAAAGGGTTGCGAAAAAATAGTATTACCTTTAGATTTAACCAAACAAACTAAACAAAAAGTGGATCACACAATAAAGTTAGCAAAAATTTACAATTCTGAAGTACATATTGTGTCGGCAACCAACTTTACAAACGAAACAAAACTAGCAAAACTAAACGATCAATTAGATTATGTAAATTCTATTTTCGAAAAATTAAATATCCCAACAAAAACAAAAATATTAAAAACTTCAAACGACATTGAGATAATGGCTAATGCTATCAATGATTATGCTGACGATATAGATGCAGACTTAACTGTAATTATGACACGTCAAGAAACAAAAATTCAAAAGTTTTTCGTGGGTAGTATGGCAACTAAATTAATCAATAAGTCTAAAATTCCAATTTTATGTATTAGCCCAAATTTGTAAAAATAAATGAGTAAAACAAAAAAGGTCAAGCTATTAGCCTGACCTTTTTTTATTTCGTTTTATAAATGTGTTTATTATTGTTGTGGTGAAGTTTCTGCTTTTGTAGATTCAGCCTTTAAAGTTCTAGTAACAGAGCCTACTTCTGTATATACATCACCAACACCGTTCACAGTTTCAACAACAAATCTGTCAACAAGTTGGTCTTGTATTATTTGTTTATTTTTCAACATTCTTAATGTCCAAATAGTTGATGATTCGCCATTAGCATATTTTCTAGAAGAGCTAACAGTATTTATCAGTTGTGGTATTGGTGTAGCTTCATCATCTTCACTAAGTTGCAATAAATATACGAATGTTTTAGATTTGTTTTGCTCTATTACTAAAGAAAGCCTTTCTTTATTTTTATAATCATCAATGTTAGCTAAGAAGTTCCATGTTCCACTGAGTACGTCTTGAACTTTGTAAATAGTTACGTTTTCATTTTCAGTAATTGGGTCAACTTCTATAACATTATATTCATATTCTAATATTTCAGTGAAACGTCCATCGCTATAATATTGTATGGTGTTTCTTCCTGTAACTATTTTACCTTTAATATCAACAACACTATCTGTACCTAAAATCTTAATATTTCGACTCCAGTCTTCACCATCAATTGTTGTTACAGTAAGAGTTTGGTCAGGCTTGTTTTGATAAGTCCTTTTAATAGTAGATTCATAATTGCTTAAAATCCAACGTCCTGAAACTCTCGCTTTCCTAGTATAAATTGAGAAAAAAGGATCTTCGTCGCCTTTTTTAAAGCAACTAGTAGTGAACAGCGGAAGGATAACTATCATTCCTAACAACACTAAACTTAAGTATTTTTTTGTATCCATAATGTATATTGCTTACTTTATCAATTTTACAAAATTAATAATTTTTAATTAAATTATTTACAAATAAATGAAATATTTTTCAAATAATCCTATTTTTTTTCAAAAAAATCATAAAAACTTTCAAAAAATCATAAAAACTTTACAAAAATAGTAAAATGTTAAAAAAAACCCACTTTTTTGTTAATAAATTTTCGGTTTAAAATGAAATATTTTAAAAATTGTTAAAAAGTAAATGGTATAATACTCAAAATTAATTAAAATTGCCTTAATTTTGTACAGATTTTATAAATTTTATTATGGTAATTGATAAAAAAGAAATTTCTGCTCGTTTAAAACTTGTAATTATGCTTTCGTTTTTAGTTTACGCAGCAATTTTGGTTATGAGTTTAGTTTTGGGATGGTCAAAAACTCATTTGTTTGAACTTTGTTGGACAATCGTTTTTGTAGTGTGGTTTATTTTTGTTTTTTTGAAAAATTACAACTACATTTGGTATAGTAGTGATGGTCCAAAAATAATTGTACGTTACACTTCATTACAACCTTTGTCTTCAGGAAAATTTTCTATTGAATTTCAAAAAAAAGATTTTGTAAAAGCCGAAATTGTAAAATCAGTTTTAGGAATACGTAAAAATTTAGTTTTGTATTCTAGAACACCTCAAGGAGTTGCAAAATATCCTAAAATAAATATTTCTATTTTAAATAAAGAGGAATTGAAAAAAATAAAAGAAGATTTGAATATAGATTAAATTTTTAATGCTTTAGAAAACGACTTTTGCTTTGACTGATTCGCGCATATACGATTTAGCCATATCTTTTTTAGACGGCATTGGGGATATAAACGCCAAGAAATTAATATCATATTTTTCTAGTACAAAAGCAATATTTGATGCAAAAATTAAAGAATTAAGCTCTGTTGCAGGTATTGGAGAAATTACTGCAAAAACTCTTTATGCAAGTTTCGACAAAGCCTTGCAACTGGCTCAAGAAGAACTAGAATATATTTATACAAATGAAATTGATTTTGTTTGTTTTGGAGATAAAAATTATCCTTTTAGATTAAAAGAATGTGATGATGCTCCAATGGTTTTATATTACAAAGGTTTGTCGGATTTTAATGCTCAAAAAATAATTAGTATTGTAGGTACGCGAAAAGCAACAAATTATGGAATTGACTTTGTTGAAACTTTAATATCATCTATTGCAAGTAAATATCCCGAAGCTGTTATTGTTAGTGGCTTGGCATACGGCATTGATGTTGCAGCTCATAAATTTGCATTAAATTGTGATCTAAGAACTTGGGCTGTTTTGGGACATAGTTTAGAGTTTATTTATCCAGCTTCGCATAAATCAGTGGCAAAAAAAATATTAGAACAAGATGGCTGTATTTTAAGCGATTATCCTCATGGACGAAAAATTGACCCTGCTCATTTTGCAAAAAGAAATAGAATTGTTGCAGGACTATGTGATGCTCTTATAGTTGTTGAATCAGGAGAAAGAGGCGGTTCTATGATAACAGCAAATATTGCAAATCACTATAATCGAGACGTGTTTGCTTTGCCAGGGAGCATTAATTCTTCTTATAGTAAAGGCTGTAATAAATTAATTAAAACAAACAGAGCCAATTTAATCGAGTCAATAGAAGATTTGGAATATATTATGAATTGGTCTGACGGAAAACCATCTAGCTTGCAACAAAAATTAGATTTAATTTCGGATTTGAATGAAAATGAAGCTAAAGTTGTAAATATTTTAAAAAAATACGAATATCTTGATATAGATAACTTACTACGACAAACAAATATGGATAATAATATTTTGAGCCTTTGTTTGTTGGAGTTAGAGTTTAAAAATATTGTGAGAGCTTTGCCTGGTAAACTATTTTCTTTAAAAATAAAATAAATATGTTGATTGATACACATTGCCATTTATATTTGCCAGAATTTGAACAAGATATTGATGAAACTATTAAAAGAGCAGAGGCTCAAAGTGTTTCAAAGATAATTCTTCCAAATATTGATTCAGAAAGCCTTAACCCAATGTTTACTCTTTATAATTCCAATGCAACTTTGTTTTCTACAACAATAGGTTTACACCCATGTTCTGTTAAAAAAGATTATGAGGAGGAATTGTCAAAAATTTTTAAAGACTATACTAATATTATTAATATAATAGGTATAGGCGAAATAGGAATAGATTTATACTGGGATAAAACTTTTTTTAAAGAACAACAAAAAGCATTTGATTTTCAACTAAATTATGCTTGTGAGAACGATTTGCCTGTGATTATTCATAGTAGAAATTCCTTAAAAGAGGTTTTAGATATTTTAAAAATTTATTTACCAAAAGGACTTAGAGGAGTTTTTCATTGTTTCCCAGGGAATTTAGAAGAAGCTAAACAAATAGTTGATTTTGGTTTTTATTTGGGCATAGGTGGAATTTTAACCTATAAAAATAATAATATGCTCGAAGTAGTTGAAAACATAAATTTGGAATATATATTAACCGAAACAGATTCTCCTTATTTAAGTCCTGTCCCTCATAGAGGTAAGCGTAACGAACCGGCTTTTATTATTGAAATTGTGAAATATATATCTAAGATTAAAAATATAGATTTTGAAAAAGTTGCTAGTATTACAACTAAAAATGCCAAAACGCTTTTTAAACTTCAATAAAGGAGAAATCTTTTACATATATAAATAGGTATATTCAAAAAAATAGCGTTTTTTTTTAAATTAATTAAAAAAAATTTTTTTAAGCTAAATTAATTTATTATTTTGCGAAACATTTTGAAAGGTCAAAATGGAGAGATGGCCGAGTTGGTCGAAGGCGCACGCCTGGAAAGTGTGTAGGCGGCGTGAAACCGTCTCGTGGGTTCGAATCCCACTCTCTCCGCCATATTGAAATTTGAAATAATTGAATTAAAATAAATTAAAATTAAAATTTAAACAAAAAAAATAGTCATGAAAAAACTAATTGCATTATTAACTTTAGCAGGAATGCTAACATTTGCGGGTTCATCTTTTATTTATGCACAAGACGAGGCACAAACTGATGAAAACACTACAGAACAAGTTGAAGAAACTGTTGCAGAAGAAGTGGCGGTTATTGACGAAGGAGATGCTGCTGAAGCATCAGGAGAAAATGTTCCAATGCATCAACAATTGAAAGTTAAATTTATTGAAGGTGGACCAATGTGGATGGCACCACTTATAATTTGTTTGATTTTAGGTTTAGCTTTAGCATTTGAGCGTATTATATACTTGAACTTTGCTTCCACAAATACTAAAAAACTTTTACTTAAAGTTGAAGAAGCTTTAAACGAAGGTGGAATCGAAGCTGCTAAAGATGTTTGCAGAAACACTCGCGGTCCTGTAGCAAGTATTTTTTATCAAGGCTTAGATAGACATGAAGGAGGAATAGACATAGTTGAAAAATCAATTATTTCTTATGGTGGCGTACAAATGGGATTGTTAGAAAAAAACCTTACTTGGATTTCTTTATTTATTGCTATCGCACCTATGTTAGGGTTCTTGGGAACAGTTGTAGGTATGATTATGGCTTTCGACGAAATCCAAATAGCTGGTGATATTAACCCATCTCTAGTAGCAGGAGGTATGAAAGTTGCTCTTATCACTACTGTAGCAGGTCTTATTGTTGCTATGATTTTGCAGATTTTCTATAACTATATTTTAGGAAAAATTGAAGGAATAGTTAATAGCATGGAAGACGCTTCTATTTCGTTGATAGACATTCTAGTAGAATACGAAGCAAAACAAAAATAATTTTTAAACAAAAATAATATGTTAGAAAAAGTATCAAAAATATTTGGAATTACATTATTAGTATTAGTAGCACTAGTAACACTCCACTTTTTTATTTTCGACCTAGGTGCTTTAGAAACTCAGATTGCAGAAACAGCAGATTTGCCATCTGATCTAAAAGCCTTTAAAATGCAAGAAATAGGTATAAACTGGGGTGCTACTATATTATATTTTGCTATTGTTTTATTTGCTTTAGCAGCTATTTTCCTTGTGGGTGCATTAATTTGGCAAGTAGTTCGTACAATTATTGACGATAAATCAAAAGCTCCTGTAATTTTAATAACACTTGCAGTGATAGTGGGAATAGTTTTATTATGTTATTTTGTTTTCGCCTCAAGTGAAGTCCCATTTTTCTTAGGTTCTGATAAAATAGAAGTTACAGGCGAAACATGTAGGCTTATTGATACTGGTTTATATGTTTTATATATAACTTTTGGTTTAACAATTTGTGCAGCTATATATAGCGAAATTGCTAAATTTTGGAAATAATAATAACGCATAAAATAATTAAATAAATTATGGCGAAAAGAGAAACACCAGAAGTAAACTCAGGATCGTTGGCAGACATCGCTTTCTTGTTGCTTATTTACTGGCTTTTAACAACAACAATGGACGTGGATACTGGTATTGCTCGTCAATTACCACCTATCCCCGAAAAATCTGATATAACAGAAGTTGATATTAATAAAAGAAATATTTTTATCGTACTAATAAACTCAGAAAATGTTCTAAGGGTAAATGGAAAAGAAAGAAAAATCGAAGAACTACGGGAGTTGACAAAGGAATTTGTGAAATCAAATCCAGACGACCCTTCTATGCCTGAGCTAGAATCTGTATATATCGAACAGTTAAATAAAAGAGTTGATGTAGGTAAAGGCGTTATTTCTTTGCAGAATGATAGAGGAACATCTTATGGAACTTATATTATGGTTCAAAATGAGCTAGTTGCTGCAGTAAATGAACTGCGTGACGAAGCTGCTTATGAGTATTTTGGTAAAAAAAGTTTTGATAACTTAAGTGATGATCAAAAAGAAGCAGTTAGAAAAATTGTTCCGCAAAGAATTTCAGAAGCTGAACCTAAAAATATTGGAGGAAAATAATTATGGCAAAATTTAGTGGTAAAAAGAAAAGAAAAGTTGGAGCAATAAATACATCTTCTTTACCAGACGTAGTTTTTATGATTCTTTTCTTCTTTATGGCAACAACTACAATGAGAGAAGTTGAATTGAGAGTACAAGTAAAATCTAGTGATTTACCAAAAGCTACAGAAATTAAAAAGCTACAGAAAAAATCATTGGTTAGTTATATCTATGTAGGAAAACCTTTAAAAGAATATGTTGGAATGTATGGAACAGAACCTAGAATCCAATTAAATTCTTCATTCGCCGAATTATCCGATATTTACGAATATATTTTGGCTGAACGCGAAATGAGAGATGAAGCTGAAAGACCGTTTATGACTACCTCTTTAAAAGTACATCAAGATACTAAAATGGGGATAGTAACCGATATTAAACAAGAATTGAGAAAAGCTTCAGCTCTGAAAATTAACTATTCGGCAAGAAAAGAAATTTAATAATAATCTAAAATATAAAAAAAGTGCAATTAACTTGCACTTTTTTTATATCTTTAAGTTTGAGATTTTTTATTTTTTGTATTTTAGCAACCAATGTAAATGTTTTTCGTTTATATAACAAAGAATTTAAAATTATGAAAAGGATAATATTAATAAGTGTTATTGTGTTTTGTTTTGGTTTATGTAAAGCACAAACAAGCGTTACACCCGACCCACGATTGTTGGACGTGTATTCTCAAGAGTATTTAGATGCAAATCAGGATAGAATTGCATATTTGAATTGGTTCTTAGACAATTCTTATAAAATTATGTATGCCGGCATCGAAAAAGCAGAGTCTCTTGAATTTTTATATGAAATAAATCCTGTTACAAAAGAAAAAACTCAAGCAGTAAGCATAAACGAAGAGGAGTTTAATCCATTATTGTATGAGTATGAAAATCATTATGACAAATCAGCAATTTATAGAGTTGGGAATACAGGATATATTGTAATTTTTGATTCTTTAAAAACATTAACTAAAAACTATAATCAATATAAAAATGAAAATCAATAGTTTAAAAATATTTATTATAAGTATATTTTTACTTATAGGTACAATTAGCTTTGGGCAACAATATTTGATTAGCCAAGGCGGAACTATTAATACTTGCACAGGAACCTTGTATGATTCGGGTGGACCAACCGGAAATTATGGTACTTATGAGAATTATACAATAACTATTTGTTCAAATATACCAGGAGGAGCATTATCCTTAGAGTTTACACAATTCAATTTTGAATCTCCAACATGGGATAATTTAACTATTTTTGATGGACCTAGTACAACAAGTCCACAATTAATAGCTCCAGCAGGTAATAACACCTTGCAGGGAGTTACTGTAACAGCAACAGGCGAGTGTCTAACCTTACGAATGGTTACCGATGGAAGTGTTACTTATGCTGGTTTTGCTGCTGTAATTTCTTGTAGTTTCCCTTGTCAAGATTTTTCTATTGATTTAGTAAGTACTACACCTCCTTTGAGTCCTCCATTGGATTCTCTTTGGATTAATGTGTGTCAAAATACTAGTGGTTCATTTACCCTTGCTGGTAATTATCCTAATAATAATACCGATTACCTACAAACTGACCAAAATGTACATTGGAATTGGTCTGTTTACCATGATGGAAATCAACAAAACTATGAAGGTGTAGGAATGACAACTATAAACCACACTTTTACAGGACAAGGAGGTGGTTATCATATTTCGGCCGTGGCTACTGATATAAATGGGTGTACTGCAACCTTAGAGCAAGATATTAGGGTCAGAGTGTCAATAACTCCAGATTTTACAGGTACAAATATTCCTGAAAATCCAGTCTGTCCCGGCGATCCAATTAGCTTAATTGGAGTAGTTACAAATCCACTTTGGGAAGAAGAACTACAAAACGAAGTAGCGGGAGTTACTTTTTTACCAGACGGTAGTGGTGTACATTATGAAACATCAATAACAAATGGACTATTCCAACCAGGCTCTACTATAACAAGTGTTAATGATATTGTTAGCATTTGTGTTAATATGGAACATACATATATGGGAGACCTTTCGATGTATATAGAGTGTCCAAGTAACCAAACTATGCAAATATTTTATCAAGGTGGTGGAGGTACTATATTAGGAGAACCTGTAGGAGAAAACTTGCCAGTTGACAGTAATAGTTCAAATACCGATCCTGGTAATGGTTACGATTATTGTTGGTCGCCAACCTCTACCTCAGGACCTATAGATGATAATAGCAACTGGACATATCTTGCTACTTATACAGACCCAAATGGTAACGTTAGCACAGGAGTTCATCAACTAAATCCTGGTACTTATCAGATTGATGGAGATTGGGCTTCATTAATAGGTTGTCCGCTAAATGGAGAATGGACAATTCACATTACTGACCATATGGGTTTAGATAATGGTTATATTTTTTCATGGGAAATTAATTTTGCAGATTATATATTACCTGCTTTTACATGGGAAATACAGAATGAAACTGTTTCTTATTCTTGGTCAGGTGATAGTGTAGGAATAGGAAATCAAGCTAATGGTATAGCAAATCCAATTAATTCTGGGACATCGAGTTATACTTTAGTAGTTACCGATGATTTTGGTTGTGATTATAGTTATGCAGTTAGTACAATTGTATTACCGCAAGAAGATACTGCTTGTTGTATTTTACCTAGTACTAATGCAGGACTTGATGCGGCAGTTTGTTCAAATACATATACTTTTAATGCAAGTATTGCTGCAGGAAATACTGGAACTTGGAACATGATTAGTGGACCAGGAACAGCAACTTGGGCAAATCAAAACTCTCCTCATGCAACAGTAACAGTAAGTGAGTGGGGAGTGTATGAGTTTGAATGGATAGAAGTATATATGAATAATCCAACTTGTGCAGATACTGCTACTGTTACTATTGAGTTTTGGCCCATTCCAACAACAACTTTTACTTATGACCAAGTAATGTGTAATGCAGACCACACAACAATAAATTATATTGGAAACATGTCGGCAACAGCTACCTTTAACTGGGATTTTGACGGAGCAACAGTTGTAAGTGGAAGCGGAATAGGACCTTATACTATTTATTGGGCAGAACCAGGAATGCATTATGTAGGATTAACCGTTTCTGAAAATGGATGTTCTTCGCCAGATACTTTAGTTAATATTTTAAATCCAGCACTTTTGGAACACAGTTTAGTTGTAGATAATGATCCGTGTTTTGCTTCGTGTAGAGGTAGAGCTGAAGTATTCCCTACTGGAGGAACAGAACCTTATGAATATTCTTGGGGTTCACATAATCCTGTGTTGCCAAATTTATGTGCAGGAAGTTATTCTATAGTTGTTACAGATGCAAATGGCTGTACAACAGGTCAAAATTTTACAGTTGGCGAGCCTCCTGAACTTGTAATAAATAACATTACTTATAATCACTTAACTTGTTACCAATCTAATGATGGAAATATTTCCATTGATGCTGTAGGAGGTACAGGTGAATTAACTTATCAGTGGTCTGATATAGGCTTTGGACCTGCAAATAGAGAAAATATATCAGCACAAGAATATTGTGTAACAATTACAGATGAGAACGGTTGTTTCCTTGTAGAGTGTATAACAATAACTCAACCAGCAGAATTGTTGGTAACTGTTTCTCCAAATGTAGCTATATGCGAAGGAAGTCAAACTGTACTTCAAGCTACCGGTATGGGCGGAACTGTTCCATACTCTTATATGTGGAGATATTCTCAAGATTCTGCTTATATTGTCGGTCCTTCATCTTATATGGTAAGCCCAGACACAACACGAATATATGAAGTTTATGTACGAGATGCTCACGGTTGTGAAAGTAATGTGGCTTCAATTAAAGTTACAGTTAGTCCAGAAATGATAATCGATACTATGTTAATTAAGCATAATAGATGTTATCAATCTTGTGATGGACGCGCCGAAATTGTTATGCACGGAGGTTTGGCTCCTTTACATTATTCTTGGGGTTCAGATAATCATATTTATTCAGGTTTATGTGCAGGTATTTATACAGTTACAGTTTCTGACCTTATTGGTTGTAGTGTATCAAATACTTTTGTGATAGAACAACCAACACAAATTACTTACTCTACATCAGTGGAGCCTGCAACTTGTTTTGGCTACGACGATGGAGAAGCTACTATTTTTGTTCAAGGTGGTGTAACTCCTTATACTTACACATGGTCCACAGGACCAGGTACAGAAACTATTACAACAACAGCAGGAAGCTATACCGTTACAGTTCTAGATGATCATAATTGTAGAATTGTGGCAAATGTTGAAATTACTCAGCCTTCAAAAATTATAGTTTTGCCAATGAGTAATATGAGAATTTGTCAAACTCAATCGGTAAGCCTTAATAATCAAGCTACAGGAGGAACTCCATATTATGACTTTAGGTGGGAAGGCAGTGACGGAAGTGTTTGGAACTCTAATATATATACTGTAACTCCAGAAACAACAACTACTTATACTTTAGTGGTTACTGACTCTCATGGCTGTCATAGCAGTCCTGTTAGTACAACTATTTTTGTAAATCCAGGCTTAACAATAAATTCTATTGTAACTAGCAATGATACTGTTTGTCCTGGCGACCCAGCAATAATTCATGTTGATGTGGAAGGTGGCAATGGCGGACCATATTTAATGACTTTACAAGATGGACGAGTTGTTCCTTCTCCATTTATAGTTTATCCAGATACAACAACAATGTATTATATTACACTTGCTGATATGTGCGGAACACCTACAGTTATGGATTCTATTTTAATAAATGTTAGACCAAAACCAGTAAACTTATTTACAGTTGAAAAAGTTAGCGGTTGTCCACCATTCGCAGCTCAGTTTAATGAACTTAATCCTCATCTCGGACAAACATATTTATGGAATTTTGGAGACAAAAAATATTCAACTGAGAAAAATCCAGTTCATATTTATAAAGAACCAGGAGTTTATACTGTAAGTCTTGAAGTTAGAGATGTGTTTGGCTGTAAATTTACACGTGAAATTGAAGATTTAATAACAGTATATCAAGGTCCTACAGCTAACTTTGAAGCATCACCAGCAATAGTGTCTTTCATAAATTCAGAAGTTGAATTTATAAATCACTCTTCTAATGCTTCTAATTATTATTGGTTCTTTGGAGATGGAGACAGTTCAATGTTTGTAAGCCCACGCCATAAATATACAGATATTGGAGATTATGAAGTAATGCTTGTTGCTGAAACAGATAAGTATTGTACAGATACTACTGTTAGAACAATAGGCGTTAGAAATGAATTTGCATTTTATATGCCTAATTCGTTTACTCCTAATGGAGACGGACTTAACGACTGTGCTAGACCTTGTGGAAATGGTATTGATAAAAACGATTTTTCTTTAGTAATTTATGATAGATTTGGTATGCTTGTTTTTGAAACAGATAAATTTGACCCTAAGGTTGGTTGCGAGGCTTGTTCTGACGGAGCTTGGGACGGAACTTATAAAGGAAATAAAAATAAGGGAGATAAAGTTATGGCGAATGGTGTGTATTACTGGTATGCCGAGTTTAAAGATTGGTATGGAACAGTACATAAAAAACAAGGAGAAATTGTACTAGTTAGATAAAATTAAAGAGGCTGTCTCAAAACAAATTTTAAAACAATGAATTTTCAAGGTGTTTCAGAAGTGTTAAAATGCAAGGCGCTGAAATTGAGGACGAAGGAGCGTACCAGAAGCGATGCACTGAGCAAAGCCGAAGTGTACGTGACTGAGTCCGAATATTGAAAGCAACGTGGTTGCTGAACGAAGTTGAAGCAAAGCAGTTTGACACTTATGAGACACCGTCTTTTTATAATATACTTTCAATATAATCTAACAATTCTTCCTTCCCTCTTTTAGTTGTTGAACTAGTAATAAAATAATCAGGTAAATTTTCCCAATATTTTTCCAAACTTAATTTATAATCTTCAATATTCTTTTTTAATGCATTCACTCCTAACTTATCAGTTTTTGTAAAAACTATCTTAAAAGGAACAGAGTTTAAACCCAACCAATACATATATTCTAAATCAATTTTCTGTGCAGGTATTCGACTGTCCACCAAGACAAATAAGCAAACAAGATTTGGACGTTTTAAAATATAATCTTCAAGCATTTTTTTAAATTTCTCTCTCACTGTTTTTGAAACTTTAGCATAACCAAATCCCGGTAAGTCAACTAAATACCAAGATTTATCGATAATAAAATGATTGATTAATTGAGTTTTACCAGGCACAGAAGATGTTTTTGCCAAATTTGAATTATTTGTCAACATATTAATTAATGAAGACTTCCCGACATTGGATCTTCCAATAAAAGCAATTTCAGGAATATCATCTTGCGGACAATTTCTATAGTCCTGATTTGACATCAAAAATTCTGCAGTTTTAATTTGCATTTTTAATTTCTATATAATATTTTTTCTAATTCCCTAAATAATCTTTGTTCATCATAAGGTTTAGCAACAATATTCAAATCTTTATCAACTAAATACATTATCGGTGTTGCATAAACAGAATAATCAATTACTTGTTTTCCATCCCAAGATTTATAATCACAAGCAATATTCCAAGGGAAAGGATTTTTAGATAAGAACTCGTTTAATTCTTTTTTATCTTTATCTAAACTAATAGCAATAATATCAACACTTGCTGCATCAAACAATTGTTGAGCTTCTGCAAAAGTAGGAATAGTCAACTGACAATGTCCACACCATGTTGCCCAAAAAAGAATTAAAGTGTAATTCGACTTCATTTTTGACAAAGTATAAGTTTGCCCACTAAGAGTTTGAACCGTAAAGTCTGGAGCTTTCTTACCAATTGTCAATTCTGTATTTGCTTTAATTCTTGCTTTAAGATTATCGCTTGCATCACTGCACAAATCTCCAAACTCAAGACTTAACTTAGAGGATTGTTCAACAAGTCCAATTGTTTCAAAACCATTTAAAATAAATTCAAAAATTGTATTAAAAATCACAGGCTCTTCAAAGAAAATATGGTCGAGAACATCTTTACCTGCAACATAATACACATCTGCATCTGTTGCACGGAACAGTTTTAAATAATCTAAAACTACTTTTTGATAAGCATTAGATTTTAGCATTAAAACACTGCTAAAATCATAAGATTTTAAATATTCCTTACGATAAAATTCTTGTTTTTTCTCTATACTAAGCTTTTCTGGTGCAGTAACTTCTTTAAAATATGTTAAATATTTGCCGGCAAAACTATTTTTATTCAAATTAATTACTTTAATCAACAAATCATTTTTCTCTTTAAGCTGTTTTGCTTTTTCCTTTTCTACTGTTTTTGTAAATGTTTCGTCAGGATAAATAGACATAAATTGTTCTAAGATTTGAATTTTATACTTATACATAAATTCCATTTTTAGAAATTCATATAATTGAAAATTCTCATTAGACTCAATAACTTTCATATTATAAACTGGATTTTCGACAAAAGTGCTTAATTGAATATTTTCATTATTAAAAATCAAATCAAAATACTCATTATTGTCAAGATAAAGTCTATACAAACCAACTTCTTTTTTATCAAAAGAAAACTCAAAAGCAGAATTGATATTAGTTTGAACACTTTCGACATATTCAGCTTCATCGCCAAATAAAGTAAAAACTTTCACCTCTCTGTGAGCATAATTTTCAATTCTACATGATAATTTATATTGAGCAATAGAATAAATACTCAAAAAAACAGATAAACATAAAAATGTTATTTTTTTAAAAGTTAACATAACTTAGCGATATTAAATAAAAAAGCGACTGTCTCAAAACAAATTTTAAAACAATAAATTTTCAAGGTGTTTCAGAAGTGTTAAAATGCAAGGCGCTGAAATTGAGGACGAAGGAGCGTACCAGAAGCGTTGCACTGAGCAAAGCCGAAGTGTACGTGACTGAATCCGAATATTGAAAGCAACGAAGCAGTTTGACACTTATGAGACACCGCCTTTTAACTTATTAATAAATTTTACTTTTTACAAGTCTCGCAATACAACTGTTTAACTCTTGTATTTACAAAAGTTTGCACAGATAGTTTATCGCCTTTAAACAAATCGCATAAAAACTCAGGATCTTGTTTTCTGATTCTATCTAATGCATAAACAAAATTGTTTGAATGTACTTTATAATCTACTTTTGAACAAACTGTAGCATAAGTTGTTAAATACACAAATGGAATGCTTTCATCTTTAATCCAAGGTTCTAGCAATCTTATAGCATATTCATAATCAGAGTGATTGATAAATACACTAGCTAATTTCAAAGAATTTGCCCATGTTAACTCGTCAATATGAATAATCTCTTTCATTTTATTCATAGCTTTTACAACAGATGGATGATCATAGCCTAATGAATCTTTATAAATATCCATAATTTGATATTGCAACTCAATATTCAACAAATCAACTAAATCAACACGTAAAGAAGTGTTATACATTTTGTCAATACGATTTTGTAAAGTTTGTTGAGTGCGGTCATTATCAAGATCTGTTAAAGTTACTTTACATAATACATCATTAAAATCAACATAAATATTTGTTTGGTCTAATTTATTTAAGTCATCAATTTTTGTTAAATAATCTTCGTCAAGTACATCCATATAAATAAATTGAGTTAACCAAATTTTATTCATATTTAATCCAACATATTCTTTGCCTGAAGGTATTTTCATGTCGGCAACAACATTTTCGTTATATCTTCCTTCCACAACTCTTTTTAGAATATATTTTTGAATTGCAAGTGCAGTATTTATTTGTCCTGCTTCAACAGCTCTATTAAATTGTGTTACAACATATTTTTGTTCTTTTTCTCCATCAATATCATAAGTAATCCAAATAGTAACATTTGCATATCTATGGTTTTCTAAAAACATTTCCATTTCCTTTGCCTTTGAATTTACATATCTAACTGCTTGTTCAAGATCCATATCACAAACATCTTCGAAAATAGTTCCTTTACAGTCGTTTTGTAAATCTTTTAAGTTTGGTGCAGTTATTACAGAATCCACAATACTTGCATTTTGATTTTCTTCTAAAGCCTTAACAATACTATTTGCTCTTCTCTTTTGTAAAGCTGCATTTTCAGCTATAGATCCTTCTAAAGAAGAATATGCTTCAATAAAGATTTTGTTAATAATAAAATCTGGTTCATTCAAAGCTGCTAACACAGGCTTCATATCGTCAGGTTGATAAGTAAATTTTCCTTGTTCAAATGGAATTCTAAAATTCAACTCTGTTGAGGTTGCTGTTGGTGCATATTCGCTTATTCCTGCTGGAAGTATAGTATCGGGCATTAAAGCAATTTTAGGAACAAAATCATAAATTTTTGTATCAACCCATGATTGAGGGATGTTGTGGCACACATGTTTTTCTTTAATAACCATCAAATTCAACTCAATGTTTTGAGGGTCAAAACCAGCAGGTAATTGACCTAAAACAACTTCTAATTTTGTTACTTTTTTTCTTCTGCCCTCGCCTTCGGCTATATTCTTTTTATATATTTTTTTTGAAAACATTTTTTTAGTCATGAAGCCAATGTTTACCTTAGAATAATCGACAATATTTTCTGACTTACAACGATTAAATTGGTCTTTTTGAACAATATCTACTGCTAAGCCATCTTTCGAAGCTCTGATAAAACGTCTAAATTTTCTTAAATCATTATATTTAAAAACAATTTCGCCGTTGTCATTAATCGAAAGTCCTTCTTGTAAATCAACAACATCGGGCATTTTCCTTGTTGTTTTCTTACATATTTTTTCGTCATAAACTTTTAACCCCTGTGACTTTACAGAAATTGGAGCTGCCAACTCTAACACATTACCAGCACCTGAGATAAATGAAGCATAATTACCCATATACACAGAAACAAAAACTCTTTTTTGCGATGCGTCAACTTTACCACTAGCTCCTATAAAAAAGTATTTTTGTGACAACAAATCTTTTGAATATTTTCCAGTTTTCCACTTATCCAATGTTTGATTTGCCAATTCGTCATAACTAATATATTCATTAGCTGTCCTTATATTAGCTCTTGCAACCACTTCTGCTCCTACGCCTGTACCGCCGGCATAAGCCAACCTATCTCTAACTGTTCCAGCACGTCCAGAACCTGTGAGGTTTGCTTCGCCAGTTTCTGCCATATAAGTAGCATGTTCCCTAGCTGGATTTATAAAAAAATCATGAATCTCAAAGCCTTCGAGTCCTAGAGAATCCATATATGTATTAATTTTATAAACTAATACATCTTGAAACAATTTATCATTAAAATTCTCTGGATTAATTGGATCACTACTCAAAATATCACCTTCCATAAAGGTTTTTTGAGCTTGAACATTAACACTAAAAACAAGTGCTAAACATACGATACTGGTAAAAATCTTCCTCATTTAAGTATTATATTTAGTTAATATTATTTTTGCATAAAAATAAGTAATAATATTCAATAAAAAAATATTTTTGCATGAATAAAATTCATAAAATCAATAAAAAAAACACTAAATTCTCAGCTACAAAGTTATACAAAGTTATAAAATATATTTTTAGGATTGTAAAAATTTACTTTTTTTATTAACTTTTATTTAACAACCCCATATCCCTATGAAAATCAACATATTACAAACATCAGATAAAAGTTTGTGTTTTTCCATCAATCTTTTTTAATATCTTTGTATTTCAATTAAATGTTGATAGTGATGGAGGAAAATTTAAGAATAGATAAATTTTTGTGGGCGGTTAGATTATTCAAAACTCGTAATTTAGCTCAAGAGAAATGCAATAAAGGGCATGTCTTAATCAATGATAATGCTGTTAAGCCTTCAAAAAATGTTAAGATTGGAGATGTTATTTTTATAAAAAATCCACCTATAATTAGATCATACAAAATATTAAAACTCACTGATAAGCGAGTATCTGCTAAACTGGTTCCCGACCTTATTGTTGAAACCACTCCTCAATCAGAATTAGATAAACTAAAAAATATTGAAACAGCATTTATTATCAGAGACAAAGGAAGCGGAAGACCAACAAAAAAAGAAAGAAGATTAATTAATAAAATACAAGAAAACAACTTATGATAATTGCAGAACAAAAATATAAAGAGAATATAATTGAGTACATAATTTATATCAGACAAATTCAAGATATTATAAGACTTGCAAATTGCGACATTGAAGAAATAAACAAACTTATCATAGACCAATATAAAACAAGTGAAAAAATAAAAATTAAAATCAGAGACTGGTATTTGGATTTAATAAATTTAATTAAAACCGAGAAAATTGATAAGCAAGGTGATTTCGGTTTTATAAAAAACATAATTGACGAACTTGAGGAATTAAATCAAAAATTATTAAACCAAGAAAACTCATATAAACACCAAGAACTTTACAGGTGGGCAAAACCTAATATTGAAGAGTTTAAAAAACTTTCTAATAACGCAAACGAGGGTGATGTAAAAACCTGCATTGATGCACTTCATTCTTTACTATTATTAAGAATAAAAAATCAACCTATTTCTAGCGAGACAATGCAAGCAATGCAAACTTTTAGTAATTTAATGGCAAACTTAGCATTTGAGTATAAAAAACTCAAATCTTGATTATTTATATTTTGGGTTATATTTTGACAAATTCAAAATCTTTTGATAATCAACCTCTTCCATCAATTCTTCAAGACTTACATCTTCATTCTTCATATATGAGCATACTATTTTAAAACCCAACCAATTGCCTGTTCTTGGTGGACTATCTGGACCAAATTGATATGTAAAAGGTGCTGAGCCAACAAACTTTTTAATTGTTAAAGCGTCAGTAGAAAACAACAATTTATTTTCAACTATTGTAGTCCACATTTCGCGTTCAAATTTTTCACAAAAATCTAATTGTTCCTTTGTATATTTATTAATTCTTTCAGGTTTAAAATTTGGAAACATAGAATGCAAGAAATACAACTTTCTACCATTATAAATCATATTTTCCAATAAATTTTCGGAATCGCTATAAAAAGGGTATTCTGCTTCTGCCCAAGCCGACAAAACATCAATTGCAATTTGCTCTCTCGTCATTTCAGATTTTGAAAAATCAGGAATTTGCAACATATCGTACAATTCACAATCATTACCTAAATATTTATCTAAACCTATTCCAATAAAATCTTCAGTGAGCACAACCGACTGATTGAATCCAGCAATAAAAGAAACAAAGCGAGGAATTTTAACATCGGGATAATAATATTTTAAATGTTTAAACCCGTAAGTCAAATCTTCATTCACATCATCTAGTTTAGAATATTCTTTTTCAACATATTTTCGTGCTTGAACAACAGAAAAATCATTTAAAAATGTATTTACATAAGACAAATAAGCCGAATTGTCTGCTCCACCAATTGCTATTATTTCATAATTATATACTTCAAAAAACTCTTGATATGTTTTTTCCATAAATGCAACTTGAGTATAAAAATCTCCTTTGGAAAACCTTTCAAAATCTTTATCAAATCGTTCTATTTCAATGTTTAACTCAATTTTTGAAATATCAACTTCAAACTCTGCTTTCTTTTTTGAAAACACAAAAAACATTAAAATTCCAACTAATAAAACAAAAATTAAAATTAAAACATAATATTTCTTCTTCATAATAAACTTTATTAAAAAAATAATACTATTTTTGTAGTACAAAATTAAACTAAATTTAAAATCTTAAAAATATGAAAAAAATTATTCTTATTCTAATTAGTTTGTTTTTCTTCGGAAACATTTTTGCTCAACAAGCTATTTCTGGCGGATTATATATTGGTCCAACAATGTCGTGGATGAGTACTGACAGTAAAGTGGCAGATACTAAAGGCATGAAATTTGGATACAATTTTGGAGCTTTAGTTGACTTTAACTTAATTGATAATTTTGCAATTTCTACCGGAATTCAATTTAACAATTTAGGAGGTAATATCGCTTACAAATATGGATTTACTAACTTAAAACCAAAAGAAGGTGCTGTTATAGACACTGTATTTCCTGGAACTAAAATAAAATATAATCTTAATTACATTGGAGTTCCAGTAAGTTTCAAAGGAAAAACTAATGAAATTGGCTATATGACATATTTCTTAAAAGCGGGAGTTACACCATTAATTAATATTAAAACTTTAGGCTCTTTTGGAGAAAACGAAAAATTAATGCTAAAAGAAATAAATTTATTTAATGTTGCCTGGCATATTGGAGGCGGAATAGAATACTCGCTGTCAGGAAATACAAGAATTTTAGTTGAAATACTTTATACTGGAGGTTTAATTGATGTTGACAAAACTAAAGTTTTCGATGTCCCAGATATGACTTCTACTAGCAACCCAAGAATTGCATTAAATGATATTCATTTAAAAGTTGGTGTTTTATTTTAAGCACATAAAAACAAACTTTAAAGCAAAATAATCAAACTGTCTTAAAAGTGTTCAAATGTAATTCGGCAATTGGACGCTTTTAAGACAGTGTTTTTTTAACAAATCATAAAAATGAAAATTGCAATTGCTCAATTAAACTATCAAGTTGGAAATTTAGATTTTAATTCTCAAAAAATTATAAATACAATTTTAACTGCCAAAAATCAAGGAGTAGATTTAGTAATTTTTTCAGAACTTTCGATTTGTGGATACATACCATATGATTTGTTAAATTACAACTTTTTTATTGATGATTGCTACAAAAAACTTGAAGAAATAAAATTACAATGCACAAACATTGCTGCAATAGTAGGTTTACCGACAAAAAACCTAAAAAATACTGGCAAAAAACTATATAATTCTGCTGCTTTTCTTTATGATGGAGAAATTCAAAAAGTAATTCATAAAACTCTGATTCCAAATTTTGACATCATCAACGAAGACAAGTATTTTGAAGAAAATCAAGACTTTAGCATTATTAATTTCAAAAATAAAAAAATAGCTCTAACTATTGCCGAAGATTTGTGGGACGAAGAAAAAATTCACGGCTTTTTTGAAAACAAAATAATGTTTAAAAATGCTCCAATGGAATATTTGAATAAGTTTAATCCTGACTTTATAGTAAATATTGCTGCTCAACCATTTGCCTACAATCAAACTGATTGTAAAAAAGATTTTATTTATAAAAATGCAAAAAAATATTCTATACCTATTATTAATATAAATCAAGTTGGAGCAAACACTGAATTAATTTACGAAGGTGCTAGCATTGTTGTTGACAAAACTGGAAATACAATTATTTCTTCCAATAGATTTAAAGAAGATTTGAAAATTTTTGAGTTTGACGAAATTACAAACACCTCACAAACAAACAATCACAATAGAAATTCAGATGACAAATACGAATCTATTTATTCTGCTCTAATACTTGGAATTAAAGATTTTTTTGAAAAATCAAATCTTAAAAAAGCTGTAGTTGGTTTATCTGGCGGATTAGATTCTGCTGTGGTTGTAGCACTTTTGGTTAATGCTCTCGGAAAAGAAAATGTTGATGTTTTATTATTGCCAACAAAATATTCAAGTCAACATTCCATAGACGACTCGCTAGAAATGGTTAAAAGATGTGGAATAAAACATCATATTGTTGATATTGAAGAACTTAGGAAAATGTATTTGAAAACAATGGAAAAAGTTTTTGAAAATACAAAAGAAGATATTACCGAAGAAAATATTCAAGCCCGCATTAGAGGCAGTGTTTTGATGGCTTATTCAAATAAATTTGGAAATATTTTGCTCAACACTTCAAATAAAAGTGAGGCAGCAGTTGGATATTCAACTATGTATGGCGACATGAATGGCGCTCTTGCTGTTATTGGCGACTTATACAAAAGCGAAGTTTACGAATTAGCAGATTATATAAACCAAAATTTCAATAATATGATTCCACAAAATATAATTGACAAAATACCATCGGCAGAACTAAGACCAAATCAAAAAGATAGCGACTCTCTTCCTGACTATGAAATATTAGACAAAATTTTATTCTTATACATAGAACAAAACTTATCTGAAGAAGAAATTATTAAAAAAGGACTTCCACAAGAAATAGTTCACAGAATTATTAGATTAGTAAACAGTAGCGAATTTAAAAGATTTCAAATGCCACCTGTTTTAAAAATTAGTCGAAAATCCTTTGGCGATGGAAGAAAAATGCCTTTAGTAGGAAGATTTTAAGAATTATTTTTAATTTTGAAAACTAAAAAACAGTAAGATGGAAGACAGAACATTTCAAGAAATATTAGATTTTTCAATTCTAGAATTAGGGAGTGAATTTAATCTTACTGTATTGAATTTATTTGAGTTAGTATTGTTGTTTATACTCACTTTCCTCGCTTTATTCTTAATTAAAAAAACTATTTATAAATCAAAGAAACTTGATTTAGCCAAAAAATATTCTCTCAACAATCTCACAAAATATGTAGTTTACACCATAGCCTTTATCATTTTCTTTAACATTCTCGGTTTTGAGTTAAAATATGTAATGGCTGGTTCGGCAGCTTTATTGGTCGTATAGGTTTAGGTTTACAAAATTTGTTTAGCGATTTTGTTTCTGGAATTATAATATTGATTGATTCTTCCATAAAGGTTGGCGACATACTTGATGTAGATGGTTTAATATGCCAAGTAGAAAAAATAAATTTGAGAACAACTTTAGTGCTTACACGAGACGACAAATTTATTCTTTTGCCAAACTCATTATTGACAAAACAAAAAATTGTAAACTGGACACACTCAAAAAATATATCACGTTTTGAAGTTGATGTTAGTGTTGCTCGTTCTTCTGATGTAGAACTAACAATGAAGCTTATAAAGGAAGCTGGCTTAGAACAAAAAGACGTATTAAAAGACCCTGATCCATTTGTACGACTTAATAACTTTGGAACTTCCTCACTAGACTTTACACTTTATTTCTGGGTAAACAATGTTTTTCGTGTGGAAAACACAAAAAGTGCAATTAGAGTAATCTTATACAAAAAATTAAAATAAAACAATATCAACATTCCATTCCCACAACACGTGCTTCATGTAGAGAAAGAAAATATAGAGGATGTAACCAAGGAATAAAATAAATCAAATGCTAGGCTAAATTTGATAGTACATTAACTTTTAGAAAAGCACATTAAATTCGAACAACGAGCAAAGCATAAGTGTTTTTTGATTTTATTTTATTATTTTATACGTTTGCAACGAATATTTAATTTTCATGAAATTTAAACTAAAATTAAAACACTACACGCTATATTTAGGACTTATAGCCTACATTATAGGAATTGCTTTGAATATTTTTTATTCTCTGTATTCAAATCAACCAGGTCCGCAACAGTCGCAATCTCCATTGTTTGAAATTTTGTCTTTGTTCCCACCTATAATTATTCTAGCCTTAACATTAGTAAGTGCATCAATTTTTGAAGAATTGGCATTTCGAGGATGGACTATTAAACATAAGTTTTCAAAATATATCTCAATCATAGGTATTTTGTTTTATTGTTTTTTAGCAACAAACAGTTTCATAATTTGCGTCATTGTATTAGCTCTACTAATTTTTGTTTTTTTCTACAAAAATGATGAATTGAGCCAATTCTTAAAAGTTATTGTTACAAGTCTAATTTTTGCATTCATCCACTTTGATAACTTTAGCGACAATATGCGATATATCAGCATCTTGCAACTATTCGGAGTATCTCTAATTATAAGTTACTTTGCACTTAGATTTGGATTTGTTTACGGAATATTAATACATTTCGCAAATAATCTTTTAGCAACAATTATAATATTTACAACATCTGCCAATTACAGCACAAGTATTGTAAAAGAAAATTATATGGCAAATATTGAAAAAATCGAATTTTTAGAAAATTCATCTTCAATACAAGAAGGTAGTTTTCAAGATTCTATTGTTCATGTTGGAAATATTACACAAATTGCTGTAGAATTAGCTCCTTTTAATAATGAAGTAATTTACAAAGCAAAATTAAGTAGTTTAGACTCATATCATTATGTGGCTAAATGTAAAAACAAAGAAACTTGCACTCTCGACAGGCAAGAGCTTTTAAAAGACTTTTTAAATCACACTAATTTAAAAACAGATACAATATTAGTTGATGCATTTGTTTTAAAAATTATAGATATTGATAAATTGCAAGAGCATAGAGCCGATGGACACACAACATTGATTAAGTATTTGGTAGAAGGTTTGAGAAGCGAACCTTTTAATATACCTATTTTTATAGATGAAGACATTGTAGATATTAGTTTTATTATGCCCGATAATTTTTATAGAGTATTTTTGAAATTATCTACTAAAGACAAAATAAAAAAATTGGAAACTGACTATGGCATTCTTTTAGAAAAGACAAATGATAAAACTGTTTCTGTGGTTTACTTTTTTGAATAAAACTCAAAGTTTTAATATCCTTTACTCATTCTCTAAAAAATATTGTTTTTCAACATCATATTCAGTAACTTCATCAAAAGGGTCTAAGGCAACAATTTTAAACTTGAGTAAATAGCTATTATCTTCAAACACTACAGAATCTGCAAGCAAAGAATCCTTAATTTCTGCTTCGTGTTCATCAAAAATTAAAGTAATAGGAGCAATTTCTCTTCCTTGTTGTCCTTTTTGTGCATCAACGGATTTTGGCAAATATTTTGTTAAACATGCTTTTGTTGCAGGCAAATCATCAAGTCCACCTATACTTAAATCATAATTATAAATAGTTGAACAAGCAAAAAACGCTAATATCAAAGAATACAAAATTGCTGGAATTATTATTTTTTTCATTGAGATATAATTTTAGAAGTAAATTTCGAGTTATCATCAAAAACAAAATTCACTATATACAAAGATTTTGAAATTAATAAAGGAATTCTAATAAAGTTTTTTGGATTTTTTTCATTAAAAACTAAGCGTCCCATATAGTCGTAAACTTGTATTTCACTGACTTTTTTCTGAGATTCAAAATTTAAAAAATCACCTACAATATTAAAAGTAAAATCATTATTTTTTTCTTCAAGTTTTGAAGAAGGTAAGCAATAATTTAAAGTTTCGATTATATTAAAATAAGATAGAGATTCTGAAACTATATAATCGCAAACCATCATTATTTGTGGAGTATAATTAATTTCATATAATCCAAACACATCAGTTGCATGTCCTGTAGGGAAGCATCTAAAAGTTAGATTATGATATTCCTTAAAAGCTTCTATTTCTTCGCTATTATAATAATAGTGTACAATTCCCCAAACAATTAAATCTTGGGTTCCCGAACCATATTGCCTATGAATAGAATCCACAATAGGAGCTACTTCAATACAAGAACCACAATTTAGAGAGAAAAAATGTAGTAAAACCACTTTTCCTGCCGCAATGCTATCATAAAGATTTACTTCCTCGCCATTAGTATCTAACAATGAAAAATCAGGTGCAGGCTTATAGGTTTGCGCCAGTAAAAACTTAAAATTTATTATAAAAACAAATAATAGAATTAATATATGCTTCAATCTATTCATAGAATCATTATTATTAATATAATTAAACAAATATAAATGTTTTTTATTAAAAACTTCATACCTATTAACTAATATTTTATAAATTTTAAAAATAATATGGTGATTTAGTTTTGTATTTCAAAAAAAAATAGGAATTTTGCAAAGTTTTTTAAATGGATAATAAAAATACATAAAATATGATTAAAGAAAATATGTTTTGGCTAGTTCCATTTGCTTCTATTTTGGCTCTAGGTTTTGCTTGGTACTTTTTTAGAAGCATGATGAAAGAAAAAGAAGGAACTCACATGATGAAAAGAGTTGCTTTATATGTTAGAAAAGGTGCAATGGCTTACTTAAAGCAACAATATAAAGTTGTAGCAATTGTTTTTATTGCTTTAACACTTTTATTTGCCATTATGGCTTATGTCTTAAAAATCCAAAACCCTTGGGTTCCTTTTGCCTTTATTACAGGCGGATTTTTCTCAGGTTTAGCTGGATTTTTAGGCATGAGAACTGCTACTTATGCTTCGGCACGAGCTGCAAATGCTGCACGACACTCACTAAATGCGAGTTTAAAACTTGCTTTTAGGTCTGGAGCAGTAATGGGTTTAGTTGTTGTTGGCTTAGGTTTATTAGACATTTCGCTTTGGTTTTATGTTTTACAGTATGCAATTGGAGCATTAGACTATACTACCAATCCTTTAATTGCTGCCGATCCATCAATGAAGTTGATTATAATTACCACCACTACCCTAACTTTTGGTATGGGAGCTTCGACTCAAGCATTATTTGCACGTGTTGGCGGTGGTATTTACACAAAAGCTGCTGACGTTGGAGCTGACTTAGTTGGCAAATTAGAAGCCGATATTCCAGAAGATGACCCACGAAACCCAGCAACAATAGCTGATAATGTTGGAGATAATGTTGGAGACGTTGCTGGAATGGGTGCCGATTTATACGAATCCTATTGCGGTGCAATACTTTCAACCGCTGCTCTAGGTGCAGTAGCATTCAAGTCTAGCGGACTTGACGTTCAATTTAATGCAGTAATTGCACCAATGGTAATTGCTGCTGTTGGAATTATTTTATCAATACTAGGAATATTCTTAGTAAAAACCAAAGAAGGTGCAAACCAAAAACAACTTCTAGCTGCATTAGGTAGAGGAGTTAATGTAAGCTCAATTTTAATTGCTTTTTTCGCACTAGGAGTATTATATTATTTAGGTCTTCCTAATTATCAAGGCATTTGGATTGCAATGTTGGTTGGATTATTAGGTGGAATAGGAATTGGAAAATCTACAGAATATTTTACTTCATCTGGATTTAAACCTACTCGAAAAATCTCAGAATCGGCAAAAACAGGACATGCAACAGTTATTATTCAAGGTGTTGGAACTGGTATGATTTCGACTGCAATTCCAGTTTTAATTGTAACAGCATCAATAATTTTATCTTATTTATTTGCAGCAAAATTCGACTTTAGCAATATTGGAATGGGACTTTATGGAATTGCAATAGCCGCAGTTGGTATGCTATCAACTTTAGGTATTACCCTTGCAACAGACGCTTACGGACCTATTGCCGACAATGCTGGCGGAAATGCTCAAATGAGTGGACTAGAACCAGAAGTTAGGCAAAGAACAGATGCATTAGACCAACTAGGAAACACCACTGCTGCAACAGGCAAAGGCTTTGCTATCGGCTCGGCTGCTTTAACAGCTTTAGCACTTTTAGCTTCATATATCGAAGAAATAAAAATTGCTATAGGAAGATTACCCGAAAAAGCTAGCGAATTCATGAGTACTACTGGTGTAGATATACATTCCGCAACTATTCCAGATATTATGTCTTTTTTCCAAGTAAACTTAATGAATCCTCTTGTTATTGTTGGAATATTTGTTGGAGCAATGACGGCTTTCTTATTTTCAGGCTTAACAATGAATGCGGTTGGACGTGCTGCAGAAGGTATGGTTAACGAAGTAAGAAGACAATTTAGAGAAATAAAAGGAATTTTAACAGGCGAAGCAGAACCAGACTATGCACGTTGCGTAGAAATATCAACAATAAGTGCTCAAAAAGAAATGGTTTTACCTTCATCTTTAGCTATTGCAATACCTATACTTATGGGACTTATATTCGGAGTGCCTGGAGTAATGGGATTGTTAATTGGAGGAGTAGCAACAGGATTTGTTTTAGCATTATTTATGGCAAATTCTGGAGGTGCTTGGGACAATGCAAAAAAATACGTAGAAGAAGGAAATTTTGGAGGCAAAGGTTCCGAAGCTCACAAAGCTGCAATTACTGGTGATACTGTTGGAGACCCATTTAAAGACACATCTGGACCAAGTTTGAATATATTGACAAAACTAATGAGCATGGTCGCTATTGTAATGGCTGGACTGACCGCAGCATTTTCACTTTTATAATAAATAAAGTTTATTGTTAAATTACTAAAGAATTGGCTTAGGTTGTAAAACTTAAGCCAATTCTCTTAAATATAGTTTAATTGTATTATCCAAACCAAAATAAAGAGCATCTGAAATAAGAGCATGTCCAATAGAAACTTCGGAAATTCCTTTTACATTTTGAACAAAATATTTTAGATTTTGTAAACTTAAATCATGTCCAGCATTTAGTCCTAAACCAAGTTTTAGAGCTAATTCGCCAGCTTTAACAAAAGGCTCAACGGCTTTTTCTTTATTCTTCTCAAAACCAGCTGCATAAGGTTCTGTATATAACTCTACCCTATCTGTTCCTGTTAATACAGCTCCTTCAATATTTTTAAATTCAGTATCTACAAAAATCGAAGTTCTAATTTTTTCAGCTTTAAGTTCAGAAATAATTTCTTTTAAAAAATCTTTATGTTTAACAGTATCCCAACCAGCATTTGAAGTTAAAACATCAGGTGGGTCAGGAACTAATGTTACTTGATGTGGCTTTACTTTTTTTACTAAATCAATAAAATCTTTCGATGGATAACCTTCAATATTAAATTCTGTTTTAATAATAGGACGAATATCATAAACATCTTGATACCTAATATGACGCTCATCAGGACGAGGATGAACAGTTATACCATGTGCGCCAAACATTTCACATCTTATTGCAGCAAGTTTTACATCAGGAATATTACCACCACGTGCATTTCTTATTGTTGCAACTTTATTAATATTTACACTTAAATTTGTCATGTATTAAAAAATTAAAGTTTTTATTATTGTATTTTTCTGATACAAATATATTAATTAAGTTTGCATAATCAAATATCAAAAAACATATTTATGATTGCTAAAAATTTATATTCTGATACAATACCAGTATTAAAAACATCAAATACTGGCAGTGAGGCAATAGCCTTAATGGAAATGCATAGAATATCACATTTACCAATAGTAAATAACGAAGAATTTTTAGGATTAATTTCCGACTCTGATATTTATGACCACAACGACTTAGATGCACCAATAGGAACACATAATCCTTCACTTATTAGACCATATGTGTTTGAAAATCAACATATTTACGAAATTGTTGATTTGTTTGCCAAATTAAAACTTACTATTGTTCCTGTTTTAGATGCTAATAAAAAATATTTAGGTAGCATTACTTTACACAATATAGTTACTGAATTTGCCAAAATGATTACCGTAGAAAAAGCTGGTGGCATCATAATTTTAGAAATGACTATTCACGATTATTGTTTATCTGAAATTGCTCAAATTGTAGAATCAAACAATGCAAAAATTCTTTCATTATTCGTAAACACTATAGAAGCAAGTACCGCAATAAGTATAACAATAAAAGTTGATGTTACAGATATGGCTTCAATAATTCAAACTTTTGAAAGATACGATTATAAGATAAAAGCTTCGTTTTTAAGCGAGGATATGCTCAAAGTTTTTTACCAAGATCGACTTGATTCTTTTTTAAATTACCTAAACATTTGAAAAATTATTTCATAATATTTCTGTTATTTGCTTTAGTATTATCAAAAAGTGCAAAAAATCAAAATTATATAATTTCAGAAATTTCTATTAATGGAAATAACAAAACTAAAAAAGAAGTTATTCTAAAAGAATTATGCTTTAACGAAAAAGACAGCATTGATTACCTAACTCTCGAAAAAGCAATATCAGAATCAAAACAAAATCTTTTAAGAACCAGTCTGTTTAACTATGTTGACCTAAATTATAAAACTGATGAATCTCAAGTATTTGTTAATGTTAATGTTGAAGAAAGATGGTATTGGTGGGTTTATCCTATTTTTGAACATGGAAGCAGAAATTTATCAAGTTTTATTATTGACAAAGACTTTAGCCAAATAAATTATGGAGGAGTTGTAGAATTACACAACATAAAAGGGAAAAATAATTACTTTAAAATAAAAGTTCGAGGAGGTTACAGACAACATTATGCCTTAACACTATTTTTACAAAATTTTGAAAAAACCAAAAACCATGGTTTTAAAATAAATGCAGAAACATTTATTCAAAAAAAAATTATTTCAAATATTCTTGAAAACAAGGCAGTTTACAGTTTAAGCAGTTTTTTGAATTTCAATTCGCATTTTGTATATTCTTACAGAATAAACCTAAATAACCAGATAGGTCTTGGAATGGCTTATAAACACTACTGGGTAAAAGATAACAATCAAGAAACATTTATTTCAAATTATACTTCGTATTATTTGAACCCAATTATTTTTTACAATTTTGATAATCGCAATAATAAAGTGTATCCAACAAATGGGTTTTTAATAAACATAAATTGTGGATACTGGTACAATTTGAATAATAAATTTACTTCGTTTATTGGAAATAACTTTGAGTTTCAAATTCATAAAACAATAAAAAAATCACGTTTTGCGGTACACAACATTAGTTCGTACAAATTTTACAAAGAGGACAAAAATCAAAATACATTTTTTCAAACCCAGTTAGAATTTGGCAAAGATTTTTGGATTAGAGGATATGAATATTTTTATTTTATGGGTAATAATACTGTTAAAACTCAAAACACTTTATCGTTTTTATTAAGCAAAACCAAAATACATAATTTGCCAAAATTTTTACCAAACGAATTCAAAAAAGCATATACTAAAATATATTTAGAAATATTTGGAGATTTAATTTATACTGATGGATATAACAAAACTTTTAACTTAAATAATAATTTTAATAAAAACATTAATTATACATTTGGAATTGGGGCTTCATTTGAAACTTACTACGACAGACTATTGCAAATAAATTTAACATATATTCCAAATATATCAAAAATAGGTATATTTGTAAATTATAAAACACCACTTATAAAATTATATTAAATGAACATAGCTATATTTGGTCGAAATTTTGGGAACAACTTTAATGGCATGGCTATTCAGTTGTTTGAGGAATTGAAAAATCGCGAAGTAGATTTTTATATAAACAAAAAATTTTTTGATTTTATTTCAGAAAAAGTTCTTTACACACCACTAGCAAAAGGTGTTTTCCAAAATTCTTTACCTAAAGATGTAAAATTTGATTTTGTTTTTAGTATTGGAGGAGACGGCACCTTTTTGGAAACTGCTAGTTTAGTTGGAGATTTGGGTATCCCTATGTTAGGTATTAATACTGGAAAGTTAGGATTTCTTTCTTACGTTAGTTCCAACAATTTGTTAACAGCACTAAATCAAATTTTTGAAAAAGAATACAGCCTCGAAAAACGAATACTTATACAAATAGATGCTGATAAGGAATTTTATGGCGACAAAAATTTTTGTTTAAACGATTTTGTAATTCAAAAAAAATCGAGACTAAGCATGATAAAAACAAAAGTATATGCAGACGGAAACTTCATAAACACCTATTGGTCTGATGGATTAATCGTCTCCACACCAACAGGTTCTACTGCATATTCTATGAGCTGTGGAGGACCAATTGTAGCCCCAGCAGCAAATGTATTTGTAATAACTCCAATAGCCAATCATAATTTAACTGTTAGACCTTTGGTAATTTCTGCTGATTCTGAGATAGAAATTTCGGTTGATTCGGAAGAGGGTAAAGTATTGGCATCACTAGATCATAGAGCATATGGAGTTGACAATTTTAAAAAAATAGTGATAAAACGTGCAAATTTTCATATTAATTTTGTTAATTTATTTAAAAATACTTATTTTAGCACCTTGAGAGAGAAATTAATGTGGGGGACGGACATAAGAAATTAACACCTTGAAAATCAGGGAGTTTATGAAATTTTAAAAATAATAAAAGATGAGAAAATTATTTGTTTTTTTGTTAATAGTTTCATTTTCGGGAAGTTTTGTATCGGCGCAATACAATGTTCACTGGAGAAAAATACGCCACGAAGTATCTGTTGGCGGTGGAACTAATAACTTTTTAGGAGAACTAGGAGGCTCCGATGCTGTAGGTTCACACTTTGTGAAAGACTTTAATTTTTATGCCTCAAGATGGCAATTTCAAGTTGGGTATAGCTACAAACTAGCCGAAGCTTGGGCTGTTTCAACAAATCTTATTTACGGAAGATTATACGGTAGCGACGAATTAGCTGGCGAAGAAAACAGATACAACAGAAACATAAGCTTTAGATCACCATTTATTGATTTATCTGCAAATATCCAATTCTCCATATTGAAAGAAAAATATGGACACAGATACGATTTGAAAAGAGTTAAAGGAGCAAAAAATACTCCAAATTTATACATATTTACTGGAATTTCAGGAATGTATTTTAATCCTAAAGGACAATATACTGATGGCAAATGGTATGCCTTACAACCTCTTGGCACAGAAGGACAAGGAATTATTCCTACACGCGACAAATACTGCCGAATTGCTTTAGGAATTCCTTTAGGAATAGGTGTAAATTATATGCTAGATAGAAATCTTGGTATAGGGGCAGAATATTGTGTGAAATATTACTTTACCGATTATATAGATGATGTAAGTAGCACATATGTTGACCCAGCAATTTTCACCGACCCAATGGCTGCATATTTTAGCAGTGGAACTGCAAATCCAGGTTGGAATGGAACTGGACCTGGTCAACAACGCGGACAAACAAACTACAATGATGCTTTAATGTATTTATCTGCAAAACTTACTTATAAACTTAGACCAGGAGCACCAGGAATGCCTAAATTTTAATATCACACAAAATATTTTAATTTAATTTTCGTTGATAGTAAAATGTGGGGCAGAAAAAACATATTATTAATTAATATAGGTATTACAAAAAAAACAATAATGCAGCAACAAACTGCATTATTGTTTTTTATTACAATATTATTTTTTTCCCCTTCAAAAAGTATAGCACAAAGAGGATTTGAAATCGGACCTACTGCTGGAGGCTCTTACTATATGGGCGATGTAAATATGTACAAACATTTTTATTCTACACATTTGAATCTTGGACTTTTGATGAAATACCATATAAATCCACGTGTTGGAATTAGATTAAGTGGTATTGCTACAAAACTTTCAGCGGCAGACGAAGATTTTAAAAATCCGTTTCAACAAGAAAGAAACCACAGCTTCGAAACCAACTTAATAGAAATTTCATCTATGGTGGAAATTACTTTTTTACCTTATGAAATTGGAGATATAAAAAGAAAAAGTTTCACACCTTATATTCATACTGGATTAGCTGCATATTTAGCATCGTCTGAACAAGGATTAAATATGGCTGTACCAATAGGAATGGGAATCAAAAAAAATATAAGACCCAGATTAGTTATTGGTATAGAGTGGACATTCAAACGAACTTTTTCAGATGGTTTAGACAATTTAATAGGAGAAGATTTAAAAATTTACGACCCCGCATATGGAACAGATATAACAGAATCAAACATGAACAAACAAACTGGCTTTCTGTACAATAAAGATTGGTATTCATTTGCCAACCTAACAATATCTTATACTTTTAAATTAGGTGGACTAGGTTGTCCAGCTTATTACGAATAAAATAAAATAAATGTCTTTAATAAACAAAATAAATAAAAATAATATCCCAAAACACGTAGCAATAATAATGGACGGCAACGGTAGATGGGCAAAAGCTAGAGGCAAAGATAGACTAAGTGGTCATCAAGCAGGAGCAAATTCTGTAAAAACTAGCTTAGAAGTATGTGGCGAACTTGGAATAAAATTTTTAACCGTTTATGCTTTTTCTACAGAAAACTGGAATAGACCAAAAACCGAAGTACTGGGACTAATGAATCTTTTGGTTGGAACAATTGACAAAGAACTTGACGAAATAAAAAAGAAAAAAGTAAAAGTAACTGTAATTGGCGATATGTCAAGACTAGACACATTAGTTCAAAAAAAACTTAAACTAGCAATAGAGGAAACAAAAAATAATGACTTATTAAATTTTATAGTTGCTCTCAATTATAGTGGAAGATGGGACATAGTAAATGCATGCAAAAAATTAGCTCAAGATTGTAAAGAGAACATAATAGAACCAGAAAAGATAAATGAAAATGTTTTTAACTCATACTTGTCAACTTATAATATTCCCGACCCCGAACTTTTAATAAGAACTAGCGGTGAAGAAAGAATTAGCAACTTTTTACTTTATCAATTGGCTTATTCAGAATTATACTTTACCCAAACATTTTGGCCCGACTTCTCAAAAGAAGAATTTTACAAGGCTATATTAAGTTATCAGAATAGAGAAAGACGTTTTGGAAAAATTAGTGAACAATTAACTTAAAATGATGAAAAAAATTTTACAAATAATTATATTTTCTTGTATTAGTCTTTATTTAAACGCTCAACACAGTTCAAACCAGACTGTTATTGATTATTCTAATCCTAAAGAATATGAAATTGGTGGAGTTACTATTTCAGGAATTCAATACTTAGACCACAATGTTTTATTATATCTTACAGGTCTTGAAATTGGAAATAAAATAACAATACCAGGAGATGATATAACTAAAGCGATTAAAATTCTATGGGAACAAGGATTGTTTTCCGATGTAAAAATCAGCATGACAAGACAAATTAACGATGTTGTATTTTTAGATATTTATTTAGAAGAAAGACCAAGATTATCAAAATTCTCTTTTACAGGTGTTAAAAAGGGAGAAGCTGACGATATTAGAGATTTAATAAAGCTTGTGAAAGGAACTCAAATAACCGAAAATACAATTTTATATTCTGAGAAAAAAATAAAAGATTATTTTATTGACAAAGGTTTTAGAAATGTTTCTGTAAACACCAAACAAGAAATTGACACAAGTTTAGTTAACTCAAAAGTTCTAATTTTTGAAATAGACAAAGCTAATAGAGTTAAAATCGAAAACATTAATTTTATCGGAAATGAAAATATCGGAGAAGAAAAAAAGTTTTACGATTTTTATTTATCTCAGGAGAAACGTAGCGACTGGAAGCTTCGCAGAGCTATGAAAGACACTAAACAAAAAACATGGTATAATATTTTTAAATCTTCTAAAATGTTGCCTCAACAATTTGAAGATGACAAGAAAAACATAATCAATAAATACAACGAGTTAGGTTATAGAGATGCAAGGATAATATCCGATTCTATAATCAACAATCCAGATGGAACTATAAGCGTAAATATACAAATTGAAGAAGGTAAAAAATATTATTTTAGAAATATTACTTGGGTTGGCAATACAAAATATAATTCCGAACTTTTAGATAGAGTGCTTGGCATTAAAAAAGGAGATGTTTACAACCATAAACTTCTTAACGAAAGATTATTATATGATCCTGCTGGAGTTATGTCAATTTACCAAGATAATGGTTACCTTTTTTCAAATATAAATCCTGTTGAAATTTTGGTAGAAAACGATTCTATTGATATTGAAATGCGAATATACGAAGGCAAACAAGCTAGAATAAATAGAGTAGATATTTCAGGCAACACGAGAACTAACGACCATGTCATTGTGAGAGAAATCAGAACTCGACCAGGATCCCTATATAAACGTTCTGAAGTTCAACGTACAATTAGAGAATTAGCACAACTTGGCTATTTCGACCCAGAAAAATTAAATGTAGATTTTCAACCAGACCCAGTAAATGGAACAGTTGATTTAGAATACCTTGTTGAAGAAAAATCAACAGACCAAATAGAACTTTCGGGTGGATATGGTGGTGGAATTATTGTTGGTACTTTAGGATTAACTTTCAACAATTTTTCGCTACGAAACATATTTAACGCAAAAGCATATCATCCTCTACCAAGCGGAGACGGACAAAGACTTGCACTTAGAGTACAAGCATCAGGACTTTGGTATCAAAATTATTCATTTTCATTTATAGAGCCGTGGTTTGGCGGTAAAAAGCCTAATTCATTCACAACTTCTGCTTATCATTCCGTAATGTCTAATCCTAGTTTCCAAGATACAACCACTTATTACTTTAAGGTTACAGGAGTTGGTTTTGGTTTAGGACAAAGACTAAGAGTACCTGACGACTATTTTACTTTATACAACGAACTTTCTTTTAAACATTATAATTTAAAAGATTATCCAAATCCTGGTTTTGCACTTTACAGAACAGGTCGCTCAAATAACATTAGCTTTAAAACCGTTCTTGGACGTAGCTCATCAGGACCAAATCCAATATTTCCAACTACTGGCTCAAACTTTTCACTCTCTGTCGAGTTAACACCACCATATTCCTTACTTAATGGAAAAGACTACTCTGCAAACATGACCCCACAAGAAAGATACAAATGGATAGAATATCACAAATATAAATTTAGTGGACAATGGTTTACAACTCTTGCAGGAAGCAGAGACGGCAGTAGTCGTGCTTTAGTTTTAATGTCTAAATTTGAATTTGGAATGTTAGCCATGTATAACAAAGAAGTTGGCCCATCACCATTTGAAGCATTCCAAATGGGTGGAGATGGACTTTATGGATACAATTTATATGGCTTAGAAACAATTGGCTTAAGAGGATATGCAAACAACTCATTAACACCAAACAATGGTGGAAATATATATGACAAATTTACATTAGAACTTAGATACCCATTGTCATTAGCACCAACTGCAACCTTATATATGATTGGATTTATTGAAGCTGGAAATGCATGGTTTGCTTCAGAAAACTTTGATCCATTTGACCTTAAACGCGCTGCAGGAGTAGGTGTTAGATTCTTTATGCCTATGATTGGAATGTTAGGAGTTGACTGGGGATATGGCTTTGACGAATTGTCAGGCTCTGCAGGGGCAAATGGCTCACAGTTTCATTTTGTAATTGGACAACAATTTTAAATTTAATTTGGAACACATTTTGCATTTATATATTATATTAGTAACATAAAAATTTGAAAATTATGAAAAAAATATTTGTTTTTATTATCGCTTTAACATGTGCGGGACTTGCATTTTCCCAAAAAACTGCTTATGTGGATACTGAATATATTTTAAACAATATCCCAACTTACGAATCTGCAAAAACTCAACTTGATGAAATCTCTGAAGATTGGAAAATGGAAATTGATCAAATGAAAGAAAGTATTGATAAAATGTATAAAGATTATCAATCCGAAAGAATTTTGTTGACAGAAGAACTTAGAATAAAACGAGAAGAAGAAATTATGAAAAGAGAAAAAGAAATGAGAGACAAACAACAAAAATACTTCGGAAAAGATGGTTTATTGTTTAAAAAACGTGAAGAACTAATCAAGCCTATTCAAGATGATATTTTTAATGCAATCAAAGAAATTGCTCAAGAAGGTTCTTATTCAATTATTTTTGATACAGCTAACTGTTTAAATATGTTATACACAGATCCTAAATTTGACAAAAGTGATGATGTATTAAAAAAGTTAGGTTATAAGAATTAATTATTTATATTTGCCAAAATTTTAAAATAAAGATATGAAAAAGATTATCATTTTATTTGTAGTATTAGGTGCTACATTGTCAAGTTTTGCTCAAAAAACAAAATGCGGACACGTTGATACAAATAGTATTTTTGCGAGCATGCCAGAAAGAGAAACTGCTACAAAAACTGTAGAAGAATATGCCATGACTTTAGAAACTCAATTACAAGATTTATCTAAAGAACTAGAAACAAAATATACCGACTATATGGCAAATAAAGAAACCTACTCACCATCGATAGCTCAAATGAAAGAAGAAGAGATAGTTAATCTTCAACAAAGAATACAAGCGTTTCAGGTAAGAGCACAAGAAGATTTGCAAAATAAAGAAGCAGAACTTTTAGAACCTATATACACTAGAATTCAAGAAGCTATCAAAACTGTAGGTGCTGAAAAATCGCTACTCTATGTTTTTGAAATTTCTACACTTTTATATTTTTCAGAAGAAAGTGTTGACATCACTAACGATGTAAAAGCAAAACTTGGAATAAAATAAAAAAAAATTGTAATTTTAATCCCGAATAAAATCGGGATTTTTTTTATAATGAATTTACCTATAGGAGTATTAGATAGCGGTATAGGAGGACTTACAGTTCTAAAAGCACTTAGTACAAGTTTGCCCAACGAAGATTTTATTTATTATGCAGATAGCAAAAATGCACCTTACGGCACTAAAACAGTTGACGAAATTTTTATTTTAGTTGATGAAATAATAAAATTCTTATTAGATAAAAAGTGTAAACTAATTGTAATAGCATGTAACACAGCCACAGCAGCTGTTGTTGCTGACATGAGAAAAAAATATCAAATCCCAATTGTAGGTTTAGAACCTGCTGTAAAACCTGCTTGCTTAAATACAAAAACTGGTAATATTGGAGTTTTAGCAACTGAAGGCACTTTTAGAGGACAACTTTTTATTGAAACTAGTAACAAATACAAAAACTATGTAAATATTCATTTACAAGTAGCCAAAGGATTGGTTGAAGCAGCGGAAAATGGAATTTTTGAAGGTGAAGAAATTGAGAATATCTTAAAAAAATACATTAATCCATTTATAGAACACAACGCCGATTATATAGTTTTAGGTTGTACCCACTACCCTCTTTTCGCACCTATAATTAAAAAATTAACAAACGATAAAATACAAATAATAGACTCAGCCGAAGCTGTTGCACGAAGAACTAAAGATTTATTAATAACAAATTCTATTTTCATAAAAGAGCCAAAAAAGCAAAACCTAAAAATATATAGCACAGGCGATAAAACAACAATAACAAATGTTGCCAACAAACTACTCAATGTAGAAAACAACAATACCTTAGTAGAATATTATTTTATTTAATTTGTTTTTCATAACATAGATGAGTGTTTTTACGTATAAAAATACATAAATCTTGTTATCAAATTACAAAGTTTATGAATTGCATAATTTTAGATGACGATATATTAACGCAAAAGCAATTAACAAGTTTTATCCAAAAATCGGATTTACTTGAGCTTAAAGCTTGTTTCTTTAATCCTAAAGATGTTGCAAACTTTATTGAACAAAATCAAATAGATATAATATTTTTAGATATCGAAATGCCCCTAATGAGTGGGCTAGAATTTTTGGGACAAACAAATTATAACGCATCAGTCATTATAATATCAGGGAACAAGAAATATGCTTTAAACTCTTACGAATACGAAGTTGCCGATTATCTTGTAAAACCTATAGAGTACCCTCGCTTTTTAAAAGCTATTTACAAAATTATTGAAAGAGAACACGATAAAATTAAATTAGACAAAACTGATAGAATATTTCTAAAAATTGCTGGTAAATATGAAAGAATAAAATTTTCAGACATAGTATTCATTCAAGAAATCAATGATTGCATAAGCATAACGACTAAAAATAGTATTTATATAATAACTTGTAACAAATTTAAAATTGAGAAATTTTTGCAAAACAAGATGTTTTATAAATTAGATGATGAGCATACAATTAATTTAAAAGAAGTTACTTTTATTTCACACACCAAAGTAGAATTTTTTAATGACTTCTTTTTAGATGATGATATATATATTGATTCTACGACATTAGAAAATATAAAAAACAAAATCAAAGAAATAGAAAATGATTAGTAACAGAGAGTTATTTCTCAATTATCTCGGACAAACTTCCGAATCTCCATATTTATTAGAAATAGAGAGTGCAAATGGAATATATTTAATTGGACCTGACAAAAAGAAATATATAGATTTAATTTCTGGAGTATCTGTTAGCAGTTTAGGGCATAACTTTCCTCCCATAAAAAAAGCTATAGAAGAGCAAGTTCAAAAGCATTTACATTTAATGGTATATGGAGAATTTATTCAGTCCCCTCAAGTTAAATTAGCCGAATACTTGGTTAAACTTTTACCTCAAGAAATAAATTCAGTTTATTTAGTAAACAGTGGTAGCGAAGCAATTGAAGGAGCAGTAAAACTTGCAAAAAGATATACAGGTAGAACAAAAATGTGCTCTTTCGTAAATGCTTACCATGGTAGCTCGCACGCAGCATTAAGTTTATGTGGGAACGAAGATTTTAAAAAATCTTTCCGTCCACTATTACCAGAAGTTTATATTTTAAGAATTAATAATTACGAAGACTTAAATATTATTGACGAAGACACTGCTTGCGTTGTTATTGAACCCATACAAGCCGAGGCTGGCATAATTATTCCAGATAAAAAATGGTTTAAAGTATTAGAAACTAAATGCAAACAAAATGGGACACTATTAATTATTGACGAAGTTCAAACAGGATTTGGTAGAACTGGGAAAATGTTTGGTTTTCAACATTTTGATATTACACCAGACATTGTTTGCTTTGCTAAAGCTTTGGGAGGCGGAATGCCTATAGGTGCTTTTGTTGCCTCCAAAAAAATTATGCACAGTTTTACAACAAATCCAATTTTGGGACATATAACCACTTTTGGCGGACATCCTGTGTCGGCTGCTGCTGCTCTAGCGTTTTTACAACACCTAAACCAATCACAACTAATAGAAGAAGTTGAAGAAAAAGAAAAACTTTTTAGAAAAAATCTAAAACATCAAAAAATTAAAGAAATTAGAGGCAAAGGCTTACTATTAGCGGTTGAAATTGAAAATTTTGATATGGTTTTAAAATTAGTAAAACAAGGTTTAAAAGATGGTTTTATTACAGATTGGTTCATTTTTCACGACTCCGCATTTAGAATTGCACCACCTTTAAACATAACAAAAGAAGAAATATTACTAGCATCAAAACTAATTATTGAAAGCTTAAACAAAATTTAATCTCTTTTTAGAAAATAAAATTGCATATTTGCGTTATTAATATTGATGAAGTTAGTTTTTAAAATATCATTAATAATTTGTTTTTTGTGCAAGATAAATAGTCTGTACGCCAACGAACTACTGAATATAGAAGAAGACATTGACTATATTGCCGAGTTGTTCATACAAATAGAAAACGAAAAATCAGACACAAAAAAAACAGAAATTAATCAACATTTGATTGAATATCTACAATCTTTTTTAGCTAAATCAGAATCTTTTTCGGCAGATTATAGCAAAATAAAAAAACTTTCGGTTTTAACATCTGAAGATAAACTATTAAAAATTTACACATGGAACTTGGCTTTTCAAAATGGTAGTTTTAAATATTTTGGATTCTTACAATACAAACCTTCTGGAAAAATAAATTTATTTTTCTTAGATGATAAAAAGTACAATTCAGAAAATGATACCGATCCTAGGCTATATCAAACAAATACAGAATGGTATGGAGCTATTTATTATGAAATTGTTACAAAAAAATGGAACTCAAAAACTTACTATACACTTTTAGGCTATGATGCAGCAGATTTTTTAATAAATAGAAAAGTTATCGAGACCATATATTTTGATAGAAAAGACTTACCTATATTTGGGAAAAAAATGTTCAAAATAAATAGAACTCAAACAGGACGATTGATATTTGAATATGCCGACAGAGTAACCATGTTGTTAAGATATAATAAAAAGCAAGATATGATAGTTCTCGACCATTTAGTTCCACCAGAGCCTAAATATAATAATATGTATCAATTCTATGGACCCGATTTATCATACGATGCACTAGTATTTAGAGGTGGAAAATGGATTCTGGAAACAAATATAGACCCTGATGTTGCTATAAATTATAAAAAAGATCAAAAAATTAATCACATAAAGCGAAGAGGAGCTTCTAAAGATTTTTAAATCTAAAAAAAATGAAATCTACAAAAAATATAACTTTTTACTGCGTTGATAATGATACAGATGACTTAGATTTTATTAGAGAAAATTTTAAACCCAATTTAAACTTTAATTTGCTAACTTTTAGTTCTGTGCAAATGTTTATAAACAAACTAAAATCTGAAGAAAAAAATAAAAATTTTAAAATCGTTTTAATTGATAATATCATTACAAGCAGAGGAATGAACACACGTACTGCATTAGAACTACTTCCTCCAATTAAAAGCATAGATAAAGAAATAGAAGTAATAATTTTTGCAGATTCAGAAAATATTGAACTTAAAGCAACTGCTAGCAATATGAGACCTGCAGCTTTTATTAAAAAAGATTCCCAATTTTTTATTAGGCTCTACCCTATCATTTCGCGACTCATTTCTAAATACAACTTAAAGAAAAAACAAAGAACAGTAAGATATACAATAATATTTTTAATTAGTTTAATTGTTTTTGCCTTATTATTTTTAATCATATCAAATTACATATTGTCGTAAACTGTGACATTTTGTCAGCAAAAATCCAGTGGCATATAGTTTGAGTATAAATTATCGATTAAATTAAAATTGATAAGATATGTTACAAAAAACTGGAAATATCGGTGTAACTACCGAAAATATTTTTCCCATAATTAAAAAATTTTTATATTCTGATCACGAAATATTTTTACGAGAATTAGTATCCAATGCTGTTGATGCTACTCAAAAATTAAGAACTTTAGCTATTTCAGGTGATTTCAAGGGAGATGCTGATGATATTAAAGTAGAAGTCATATTAGACAAAGAAAACAAGACATTGACTATTCGCGACAATGGCATTGGAATGAGTGCCGACGAAGTTGATAAATATATAAATCAAATTGCTTTTTCGAGTGCAGGCGACTTTTTAGATAAATACAAAAATATTGAAAATGCAATTATAGGACATTTTGGTTTAGGATTTTATTCTTCGTTTATGGTTTCAGAAAAAGTAGAAATTATTACAAAATCTTACCGCGAAGATGAAAAAGCTGTAAAATGGGAATGTAGTGGCGACCCTGCCTATACACTTACTGAAACTGAAAAAGAAACAAGAGGAACAGATGTTATTTTACACATTGACGAAGAATCGCTTGAGTTTCTAGAGAAAAATAAAATTGAAGAATTGCTACACAAATATTGCAAGTTTTTACCCACTCCTATAGCTTTTGGCAAAAAAACAATTTGGAGAGACGGCAAAGAAGAAGAAACCGACGAGGATAATATTATAAATAACCCAAAACCATTGTGGAAACAAAAACCAGCCGACTTAAAAGATGAAGATTACAAAAACTTTTACAATGAATTATATCCAGCAAGTTTTGAAGAACCACTTTTCAACATACATTTGAATGTTGATTATCCTTTTAATTTAACTGGTGTATTATATTTCCCAAAAATAAAATCTAACTTAGATATTAATAGAAACAAAATACAACTATACTGTAATCAAGTTTTTGTTACTGATTCGGTTGAAGGCATTGTCCCAGAGTTTTTGACTTTACTACACGGTGTTATAGATTCACCTGATATTCCGCTAAATGTTTCACGCTCTTACTTACAAAGCGATTCAAATGTTAAAAAAATATCTGGGCATATAACAAAAAAAGTTGCTGATAAACTATTCGATATTTTTAAAGAAAATCGTGAAGAATTCCAAACTAAATGGGACGATTTAAAATTATTTATCGAATACGGAATGATTTCTGACGAAAAATTTTACGAACGTGCAGAAAAATTTGCTCTACTAAAAAATACAGATGACGAATATTTTACTTTCGAAGAATACAAAACTAAAATCGAAACTGAACAAACTGATAAAAACAAAACCTTAATTTACCTATACGCAACAGATAAAGAAGAGCAATTTTCATACATCAAAACTGCAAAATCAAAAAATTACGATGTGCTTTTATTAGATGGACAATTAGATATTCATTTTATAAACACATTAGAAACTAAATTTAAAGATTCGCGTTTTGTACGTGTTGATTCCGACATTATCGACAACTTAATTAGAAAAGAAGATAAGATAGAATCTGTTCTTAGTGAGCGTGAAAAAGAAAATTTAAGGTGGGCTTTCCAAGGAGCTGTTGATGATGACATGAAGTATTGGGTTAGTACAGAAAACATTAGCGGAAATGATTTACCTGTTTTAATTACTCGCGATGAATTTATGAGAAGAATGAAAGATATGTCGGCATTAGGCGGAGGAACAGGATATTACCGCGAACTACCTGACCATTACAAAGTAATTATTAATACAAATCATGAAACAATTATTGATTTAAGCTCAAAAATTGAAAAGAAAAACAATTCAAAACGCTTAGAAATTGATTCTCAATTAGATGAATTAAATTCAGAAAAATCTTTAATAGAAGACAAACTCAAAGACATTAAAAACGAAGACGATAAGCCTATAGAAGACAAGAAAAAAATCGAAGAATTAGAATCAAAAATTTCTGAGTTAGAAAATAAAAAACGAGATTTATATAAAGATTTTGGCAAAAATCAAAAGATTATTTCTCAACTCTTTGATTTAGCATTACTTTCTAATAATCTATTAAAAGGCGAAGCTCTTAGTGAATTTGTACAACGTAGTGTTGATTTGTTAAAACCTAAAGATAAGAAATAATAACACAACATTTTTTCATAACATAAAAACCAGCTAACTCAAAATGATTTAGTTGGTTTTTTTATTTTTAGAAAAAAATCATTACTTTTGGTAATATAATTTTTAAACAAAACTCTATTTTTGCAAAAGATTTATGGAATTTCAAATAATAACATCTGAATTACTTGACCAATATACAGCTATGGTTAAAGAATCTCCATTAGAAAAATTGGAGAAGATGAAAAAAAGTTAAAATTCCTGTTGACTATTTTCAGTTTTACAAATCAGTATCTTCGGTTTATTCTTCTAAAATTGAAGGAGAAGACATTGATTTCGATAGTTTTTTCAAGCATAAATTTTTAAAAGTAAAGTTTAAACCAGATTACACAAAAAAAACTGATGATTTATATGCTGCATATGATTTTATTGAAAACAAAAAAATAACATTAAAAAATGTTCAGAAAGCACATTCAATTTTAAGTTCTAATCTTTTACCCAAAAGCCAGCAAGGAATAATTCGAACAAACCCAATACTTGTTATCAATAGTAATGACCAAATTGAATATATCGCAGCAAGTCCTGAAATTGTAAAGACTGAATTAAACAAACTTTTTGACGATATTGAATTACTTATAAATACAGATTTGAATCCTTTCGAAATATTTTATTATGCTTCGTTTTGTCATCTCATATTTGTAAAAATTCATCCATTTCAAGACGGTAACGGACGCACGGCTAGATTGCTTGAAAAATGGTTTTTAATGAACAAATTAGGACAAAAAGCAACATTCGTCCAACTAGAAAAAAATTATTATAAGCAACTTAAAGATTATTATGCTAACATCAGAAAATTAGGCTTGGAATACGAAAACTTGGACTATAAAAAAAGTCTTGATTTTCTTGTAATGACAATAAATGGGATTGAAATAGAATAATAAGGGATATTCAGAAATTGTTAATAAAAAGACAACAAATTGATTGTTAATTAGTTATCTTTTTTGTATCTTTGAATATTCCCCCGTTTTAGTAGCAAAATGCTCAAAACGGGG
>FZPS01000177.1_pt27 | contig 70934 bp, 60 predicted proteins | sample 1817821 | NCBI WGS metagenome assembly FZPS01 (sample SAMEA104158645, study PRJEB21678) | metagenome | place: Germany | collected 2015-04-21
CCTTGCAGCTGTAATCCTAGTCGTTCTAGCAATCCCAATTGCGACGATCGCCGATGACAGCGTTAGCGTCGTTAGCGTTGATGATCTCATTGAGGATATCGTCTCCGGTCGACTAGCCGATGAAGGTTATTCTGTGAATCAGAGAGTCCTTATGCAGTTACTGAACACCCTCCCTACAATGCTTCGATACGGATATACCATTGAAGGTCTTGATCCTATGTGGCCGACTAGATACTATCGGCCAGGAAGGGCCGGGCTGGACTGGCTAGAACCCTTGACCAACTACGCGACTCAGATGTGGACACTGGGATGTGAGTTCAACATACCAGAATACCGAGTGTGCTGGCCCTTGATATACTGTTACGACTGGCCAACGCTTACTGTTTGGGGCCAACTAGCATTGGACGGAGCCCTACGCGAGGTAGAAAACCTCAGAGGATGGCACTTTAACCCAATCAGTGGAGATTATGAGTACGTGGTTGGCGTCCACCAAAGACTAGTCATAAACAAGATATTAGCCGCCAGATTGTGCTTCCAGTCAACTGGAGCATTCATAGAATGGCTGATGGCCAATAAACCTGTTCTCGACTTGTTTGTACGCGAACTAGGCTTCATCGAGATGATCAATACAGCTCAGTCACGTTTGGATAATCTTATAGGATCTGAGGTTCCCATGAATGCGACACCACGTGACTTAGGGGCGTATCTGGTTCTAGTCTTAGCTCAGGAGAGTGTCGAGTTTGCCTCCAACCCTACCCAGTATCGAGATTGGATTACTGTGAACGAGCTCCTGCTCAGAGAGTGTCTTGGCGACGAGATCTTTGGAGACCTCCTGGGCTACGCTGATGTCTTCTCTCAGTGGGACTACTGCGGCTTGCGTTACGAGGAGCTAGACGAGGGCTTCGATCCGATCCGCTACGTACTGGACTACGTCAAGGAGCCGCCTCTAGAGGCGCTAGTGTTGTCGCCTAACTGAGATGCACGTGGCCAAAGCCAACGTAGGTGGGCAGTTACGACGGGTCAGGTGCTGCCCATACGAAAACGGAGTCGCTTGAGGCGAGGAAGGCATGATCATGTGGAAACGCGCTGTACTGGTGCTGGTAATGTCAGTGCTTATGGTGCAGGGTGAAGTACCTCCTACACTTCAGACGCCGAAAAACACAGTGGAATCCCTCAGCATTGTTGCCCTGCTGCAGAGAGTCGAGGAACTGGAGGAGCGAATTGCCACCCTCGAAGCAGCACGGATGAGTGAATGAACACAGTGGCGGGATTCCGAACTCCGCATTACCGCGTATTACAACTGCGAGGAAGCACTTAGCGAAAAGCTCATGAAGACATCCTTGAGGGCTTTCTACTCGCCCGATCTCGTGAACGTCCTCATGGGGACAGGTCAAGAAAGCACCCTTACTATGTATGTCGATACCAGGACACAGCCTACGTGGAATGTGCATCTTGGGCATGGGCGGTTCAGTGTATCGGACCGCGAAGTGAGACTAGCATACCAAGAAGCTGCGGATTACGTGTTCGAGGCTATGGTAGAACCTTCTTTGCCGATTACCTTTACACACCCGTGGGAATCCGAGGAGCCGACAGACGTCATCTTTGTGATCCACTTCACCATACAAGGCTACGCAGTCGGCACCTGGACTAATGGCACAATGAAGCTGGAGGGTGAGTAGACGTGGTGTCACCACCAAGCCACGAGCCCGTGAGACTAGAACCAAGAGAGGTGCAGAAACAGGTGCGTTCATCACTCTGGAGGAACCGATTGGACCGATGAGGACGGAAGCAGCTTCCGCTGGTTTCTGCGAGCCGGAGTTCTTCCCTGGAACTCGTTACCCGCGGATTCAGATGCTAACCATCTAGGAGCTCCTCTCTGGCAAGAGACTTGAGTATCCCCGGGTAGCCCCGGAGGCCGCGTTCAAGAGGGCTGAGAGGAAGAGCAAGGAACTGCAGAGCAGGCAGAAGGAGTTGTGGTAGGAGTGATTGGGTGTTGATTCTTGTGCAATGGCTGGTCAGTGGATGAAGGAATCGTCGCTCATAACCCGACCAGACCCCGAACCATTGTCGGCGAATCAGTGACCAAGTGCTTCTTCCAGGAAAGGAGTGTCTATATGTATGGACAGGATTCTGGAGATCGTAACGGTTCTCTCGTTCGTGTATGCCTTGTATCAGGGACGCGAGATGCGGCGTGTCGCCAGCTTCTTCCGAGATCAGTCATGGTCGATGTATTACCAGACCTATCGCGTGATGCAACAGCTGCAAAGGATCGCTAAAGAGCCCGACAACCGCGATCTCGTGGTCATGCTTTCAAATAAGGGTGATGCGTTTGGTCAGAGTCTGCTTGAGGACACGGTGAGGTTGATTAAGCGATTCGCACCCCGATATGATGAGGAGATCATCGACGAGTGGATTAAAACCAAACGGATCTGGGATCCTGGCCATCGCGACCTGTTTTTTAGGATCACCGATTTCAGACCCCGAAAGCGCCGACGAAGTAGCCGTATAGCTGACGAGCAGCGAGAGGTCAGACGGATCGCCGACGAATCCACTAGCCAGACGAGGGAGACAACCGTGGAAACAGTCTCTCACCCCCGAGTCCCAACGCGAGAGTAGGCTCGTGCGAGGGTGTCACTACTGACCTCTCAGCTGAAGGCGAGGTGATCGTAATGCCAGAAGATAGTGCGCAACACATAGCGGACGACCCCGATTTCCGGGCCAGAGTCGATCTTCCGGTCCTCCGGGACATCGCCCGGAAGTTTTTATCATTGGCAGACGAGGTTGGCCATAGATCGACCGAATACCGAGACGATGCCCACTTTGATCTCATGGTCCTGGTGTTCTTCTCAAAGCAGTCTGAGCATCTGGAGTCTCTACTCGCGTTGACGGAATCGCATCCCAGTAGAGACACCGCATTAGTCGCTCGGAGTATGCTGGAGGGACTAGCGCAATTGCTTTGGGCCCACCAACAGCCGGAGGAGCGCGCTAAACGCTGGAAGGCGTATGCGTTCGTAGCTGACTGGCGACTGCTACGCCAGAAAGACGAGGCTGGCGAACGGACGGATCCTCATACAAGGAACTTCATCCAGGAGGGTCTACAGAGATACGGGGATCTGTTTCTGACCAAGAAGGCAAAGCTCGCTAAGCAGGATAGGCAACCTCTTCCTTCCGATCCATATCACGAAACCTGGACCGGCAAGACCGGCGCAGCGCTGATTCGAGAAACGATGGGTCAGCGACTCTATGACGTCGCTTACAGGCATTTCGTGGACTGGCATCACTGGAACCACCATGGCATTCTCTCCCCACTGTCCAGACTGGACAATGGCCTGGCCTACTCGCGGCACTCCCCCAAAACGGCAGCGTCGTCCTTGGCTCTAGGCATCTCAATCATGGAGGAGACAATGAGGATCGCCGATAAGCAGCTCCAACTGGGGATCTCAGATCGCATAGACTGCCTGAACGAGGATTACCGCCGACAACTATCCCATCTGTGGAACAAGACCGAAGAGAACGGCTAACGGCTATGGTTACTGCTGCACTAGAAACGAAGACCGCATCAGCAGCTGGGATTGGTGCGCTGAGTGAAAGCGAGGCAGATGAACATGGGGAACACTACAGCCCATCGACACCTATGGCTATCTGTATTAGCATTGGCGATCATGCTCGCTGCGCCAACTGCCTCAGCCGCCCTCGCAGTCCACTTCATCGACGTGGGCCAAGGCGACGCTGTACTGATTGAATGCGACGATTATGACCAGTGGGCGCTGATCGATTCGGGTGACCGATTCAAGGATCAAGTCGCAAAGCTCAGATCGTATCTTGAGGGTCAGGATGTCGAGGCCGTCCACATGCTCGTGGCTACTCACCCTCACGCCGACCACATCGGCGGGATGTCTATGGTGCTTCAGGAGTTCACTGTGCTCCTGGTGGCTGATAGCGGTTATGAGGCCACGTCGGCACTGTGGAGGAATTACGGAGAGCTCCTGACGACCTCAGCTATTCCTGTGATCTTCCCGAGGCGTGGCGACGTGATACGACTCGGCAACCTGGAACTCTACGTGCTTCATCCAAGCGATCCAGTTGACCGGTATGCGAACACGAACAACTCCTCGGTTGTCAGTAGGCTTGAGTATGGCGACGTCTCATTCCTTTTCACAGGCGACGTGGAGGCCTTGGGCGAGTCGGAGATGCTCTCAGAGCTCGGTAGCAGCGCCTCTGAGCTACTAGACATAGACATACTTAAGGTCGCCCACCATGGGAGCAAAACGAGCTCCTCAGAGGCTTTCCTGAGCGTGGTGACTCCTGAAGTAGCAGTGATCTCCGTCGGCGAAGGCAACCGCTACGGTCTCCCTGATGAAGAGACTCTCGATGCCCTTGCTGAAGTCGGAGCCGAGGTCTACAGGACTGACCATCATGGTACAGTGGTCGTCTGGACAGACGGTTCGCAGTACTCAGTCACTACAGAACGGGGTGTAGAATCAGCACTTCACTGATCGGCCTGGAGGAACCCAACTATGAGAGGTCATATCCGCAAACGAGGAGAAAACAGCTGGGAGCTCAGATGGTACGTTGGACGAGGTCCTGACGGGAAGAAGCGGTACAAGACCAAGACCGTCCGATCGCCGCGCAAATCGGACGCTCAAAAGGAGCTCAACCGTGTACTCGCAGAAACAGCGAGAGGCGCATATGTCGAACCATCAAAGATGACGTTGGCGGAATATGCCCAGCAGTGGCTTGCTGGCATCAAAGGGTCAGTCAAGCCCCGCACGTGGGATTGGTACGAAATGATCATGCGGGTGCATATCATTCCCCACCTCGGCCATCTATCACTGTCGCAGCTCACACCGATGTACGTGCAAACTGCTTATAGAGAACTACGGGAGTCAGGGGCAAGCGCCTCGACTGTGAACGGTTGCCATCGGGTGTTGCGGGCCGCGTTAAACCAGGCTGTTAGATGGGAGCTTCTGCACCGTAATCCAGTAGTCGGCGTGGACAAGCCCAGGAGAAGCAGGCGTGAGATGGAAGTGCTAACTAGCCAACAGGTTGGCCGACTCCTGGAAGTGGCCCGATCGCGAGACACGTACCCGCTTTACCTAGCCGCTGTGACCACAGGACTGCGTGAGGGCGAGCTTCTTGGCCTCAGATGGCGAGACATAGACCTTGCCAGAAAGACTATCACGGTGACCGGAACTCTGGACAGGGACGCAGGGCGAATCGACAGCCCGAAGACTGAGTCGAGCGCTCGGACGATACCAATACCCACTGAGTTAGTTGAGGAGCTCCGAAAGATGCCTCGCCGCTCGGAGCTTGTGTTCACCACGCCAACTGGTCAGCCAATCAACCATTCAAACCTGCACAGGCAATTCAAGTCGCTCCTGAAGAAGGCTGGCCTTCCAAGCATCAGGTTCCACGACTTGAGGCACACTCATGCTACTCTGCTACTCCAGGCTGGCGTACACCCGAAGATCGTTCAGGAACGTCTCGGGCACAGCAGTATCAGTATGACGATGGACATCTACTCCCACGTCTTTCCTCATATGCAGAGTCAGGCGTCCGACCAAATCAGCGAGATTCTGAACATCAGAAAATAGGCAAAATCGCAAGCGTTCTAGCTGGCACTTTGGAAAAGGAGTAGCAATAGAGTAGCAATTGGGTGTTCTGGCGGACGTGTGATCAAATCGGAGGCACAAAGAAACCCAGCACTAGCTGGGTTGATAAATGGCGCACCCGGAGGGACTCGAACCCCCGACACCCAGATCCGAAGTCTGGTGCTCTAATCCGCTGAGCTACGGGTGCATATTGATGAAACACCATTCTACCTGCCCGCTAGATTATATCACACCGTAGGGAGGATCACAACAGCTTCCTAGGGCGAGTCATTCGCCTGGATGAACTCACGCCGGGATGAGCTTACACTGATAGTGCTCCTGATGCGTTAGTGGCATCCGGCACAAGATGAGATTTTTCCTCGTCATTTGCAAGAAACCACATATACAACTAGAACCTTATGTGTATAGAGCCGTCCAAACTCAATCGCGCCGCATGCGAGATCGGGTTTCTAGACGATCTCGAACTGGCCCACGAGCGACTTCAACTCCGCAGCCATCTGAGATAGATCTTCGGCAGATGATGCCATATCCTCAGTAGCTGCACTCTGTTTCTCAGCCGATGCTGCGGCCTCTTGTGCGCTTGCCGCGTTCTGTTCTCCTATCGAAGCGATAGACTCAATGGCCCTTATTACCTCATCGCTGCCGGAGGCCATCTCCTCAGCCAGCGAGCTGTTTTCCTCAGTAATAGCAGCGAGACGAGTCATAGCCCCTCGCACATCCTCTGCCGCCTGGTTCAAGTCTCCCACGATGGCCATGACCTGGGCCAGCTCGTTACGAGCCGATCCGGCCACTTTCTCGATTTCAGCCAAGACACCGCTAGCCTCATCTGCAAGTCGAGCACCCTCATCTATCTGTTCGTTGCTCTCCTGGACGGACTCAACTGTTCGTACGATCGAGGCCAACAGCTGATTGACTATCTGAGAGATCTCTTCGGTTGACTGTGACGAGCGTTCAGCCAGACGTCTTACCTCATCTGCCACGACTGCAAATCCGCGACCTGCCTCACCGGCTCGAGCGGCTTCTATGGCCGCATTCAGGGCTAGGAGGTTGGTCTGGTCTGCGATATCGTTGATAACGGAAACGATTTCGCCGATCTGCTTCGAGCCGGTTTCCAATTCTGCTACACACGCAAGGGTCTTTGACGCAGTTGTACGGATCTGCTCCATCGCTTCTTTAACCCTGGTAACGGACTCATTGCCAGCAGACGCGAACTGCTGGTTTTTCTCAGCGCCCTTCTGCCTCCCCAGGAGCACTTCAACAGCTTTGACTAGGTTGTCAGTCATCTTCTCAACCGCATCACTCGTTTTCGCGACCTCAGCAGATGACTCCTGAGCTCCCTGAGCCACCTGCCTAATGGCTGTCAAGAGCTGCTGCATTTGATCCCTGGCGTGGATGCTGTCCTTGCTCTGATACTCCACTCCTTGGGCAACCTGTGAGATCATCAACGCCACCTGGTTTGCAGCCTCTGCCTGCTGTTTACCTGCGGCAGCAAGCCGCCTCGAACTCTCCTCTACGGTTTCGCTAAATTGCCTGACCTGCCTGATAGCCGAACTGAGCTTGTCAGCAAGAGCGTTGAAACAGCTGGCAAGCTCACCGAGTTCATCCTTAGATGTCACGACTACCCGCTTAGTGAGATCAGCCCGTTCTTGAGCCATGACTTTGAGTATGTCTGTTGCAGTCTTGACCGGCACAGTAATTCTACGAGTCAGAGCAATTCCAGCCGCGATGCCGACGGCTACCATCAATGCAGAAAGAACGGCGATCACTACTTTCGCTTGACTGGATCGCCCTTCTATCTCTGTGGATATGCTGTCTATCTGGTCCTGTCCATACTCGATAAGGGCACCAATAGCATCCTGGAGCGACATTCTAGACTCTCGAATGCGCCCGAGCACTATGTGCGCGTCTTCGCCGCTCATCTGGCCAGCACCGAGTGCACTGGTTGCCTCTTGCTGAAAGGCTCTCGCCTTCTGCTCCACATCTGCGAGCAGTGTCTTAGCCTCGGACGACTTGATCAGACCGGCTAACGACTCAAGCGCTTCGTCTATCTTCTCGCGGTTCGCCTCATACTCGTCGACATAGATGCGGTCCTGAGTTGACAAGTAAGCCGCGACCGACAGCCCTTGTTGCTGTATTCGAGCATCCAAGTATCGGGCCAGCTCCAGCCCCACTTGAATCCTCCCGCTAAGATCATCATACTTCGCCAGGCTGTCAGTGAGCGAATAGTAGCTCACCACAGAGACGACCATGAGCAACAAGAGAACCAATCCGATGCCGACAGCGAGTTTCTTTCCAACTGTGAGGTTCATTTGGACACGCTCCTACTTGATCTGGTTTGCTCGTTTCTAGACGCATCCTTTCACCTCGGTGAGAGGGTCGCTCCTGGTGGACACGCCTACTCCGCTCTCTTCGTACTATAATGGTAATTTCCCGCAATTGTCAAACGAGTCTCAAAACCACACGAGAAGGATAAGTAGGGATATCAGTGCTTATATTCCTATAAACCGGTCGGACGGAGCTTTTTGGGCAGCTAGAATAGCCCGCAGCACCCGTGCACTGCGTAGTCTAAAACAGCTGCGAGTCTCATTGCTGAGCTGTAGCAGAGGCTTGTCCGGCGTCATATCGGCACGTAGGGAGGCAGTGCGTGGCATGGCCAGATCAACGACAAACTGCCGCAGCTTCATAACAACAGGCGTGGTTGTCGTAGACTGCAGTCAGGGGCGCCCTGACTCCAAGCGGCTTCTCAAAGCACGAGTCGCTGCTTCAAGGCTCGCTCGCGAGTTGGCTCGCACAGAGTGTCGCCTCAGGTTCCCTACCAGCTCCCCGAAGCCAATAAAGATCCTTAGCACATCGGCAGTCAAGAAGGGGCGTAGGCTGAAGGTCGCAGTTACGGTCATGTGGAGGTGCGTTGGCAGACACAGCCGCCCACGCCCGTATCCATGCCCGCACTCATACTGGTGCCCATATCTTTACCCAAACTGTAGGTCATGTCCTAGACGCCGAGCCTGTCCCTGGTTTGCCGGTCTGAGACTCAACACTTTGGCGTGGACAGCTGCTCTACACCTCAAGGCATATGAGAGGCGTCAACGACGTCTTGAGCGATCAAGGATTCGACCTGCTTGGCAGTCGTGCTAAAGCTCGCGCTCGAGTCTGAGCTCACCACGGCAGAGCTGAACCTACTCATCTCAAGCAACGCACGCCTCTTGGCGTCTCCGGCCAGGAGAATTGGTTGGCAATCTACGATGTAGCACGGCAATACATCCACTCTGATGATGCGCCCGCCGGATAGGCGCGTAGTGCGGTCCTTGGATATCGTAAAACGCAGTATGACGCTGTCCTGCGTTCCAGGCTGACGCTGGTCAAAGATGAAGTTGCCTAGGGAGTATGCCGTAACCCAGCAATCGCCGAATGCAAGGCCCTGCAAGACATGTGGATGATGCCCCAACACGAGGTTGGCGCCTGCAGCTGTTGCTACCTCTGCGAAATGCTGCTGAGTCTGATTGGGATAATGCTTGTACTCCTCCCCCCAGTGACATGAGACCACGACGAAGTCCGAGTCAGCTTTCGCTCTAGCTACGTCCTCTACAAGCACATCCTCCCTCAGTGGAGCCACCCCGGGCCTTGACTCTGTGGCATCGACGTCCCTGTTGTCCTTGGTATAGCAAAACCAGAGCTCCGTGTACGCCAAGAACGCTATCCGCAAACCGTTCGACTCGATGACCTTGTGGCGTCTGGCTGCAGCCTCGTTTGCTCCGGCACCGACGTGATGAATCCCGGCTGTATCCAGGTATTCGATAGTATCATACAAGGCGATATAGTCGTAGTCCAATATGTGGTTGTTGGCGATTGAGACCACATCCAAACCGGAGTAACGCAAAGCTTTCATGACATCCGGATACGCCCTGAACATGTTGAGCGGGTTTCCTCTGCTGCTTATCGGCGTTTCTAGATTGGCAAAAGCGATGTCCGCGGAGCTTAGTACCTGTTGAGTCCCTTCAAACGGATGGGTTAGGCCGTGCCTGTTCATTGCCTGCCGAACCCCTCGATCGAGCATTATGTCTCCCACTGCCACAAGAGTCACTGCTTTCGATCCCAAGAGGCTGTCGTCGACCTGCTGTATGTGGTCTAGAAACGCACGTAGGACTCGGGTATGCCCAAACCGCCTCCGTATCCAAGTTTGCAGGCGGCCAAGAAGAGACTGCCCGGTCGGTTCCAGCACACAGACCGTGGAAACTATACATCCATCTCTCACGACTGCATCTCCGATTACCCTCACAGGATTCACGCCCGGGGCGATTGCAGACAGAGGTACCAGCCCCATGCCAAACGGCTCAAGCCGCAAGTAATCCACAAACTCGACGTGATTGGCAAACTGCTGATGGACAACGCTCGCACTAGGCCTGCCAGATTGGCCGATCCTTTGCTGCGCCGCGCCAATTGAGACCATGCTCTCAGCCGGATTGTGATCATACGTTGCAAGCTTGATCTCTCCCGTCCAACCGGGCTCGAGCCCGGCCCAATCACTGATCTCCCCTTCCATCACCATCCGCAACGCCTCGATACTCACGACCTGAATAGGGTTGAAAACACTTACCACGGGCGTGAACTTGGCATACAACAACCCGGTTACAGTCAACCCAGTGCCGGTGGCTCTCTCTAGCCCGGGCCGCAGCTGCTGTACGCTCGTCTCAGGGAGAATCCAGGCGTGCAGTCTGGACAACCCGCTCGATCGCTCGCGAACGAATCCGCCTGCCGCTTCGCGTCGAAGTGCGTCGGTTGCTTCGTCATACGATTCACGTTGCCCCTCTCCCCGCCGCATCTCATCTGTCGTTTCAGCCAGCGACGCGAAATCAGAGTCGCTTACGACGAAGAACTCGATCTCTGCAGCTGGGTAGAGATTTTGGAAACTGGAGTAGTACGGGAGCAGGTAGTAAGAAAGCGATTCCGGAACTCCGATCTCGACCCTGCCCACAACACGGCCCTCAAGCGCGGCTACAGCCAGTCCTGCTGCGAAGAACACCACCGTTGACAGAGCAACCGCGTTTACTCGCGAGCGCCTTAGCAACAAGATCACAAGAAGCACCCCTTGAGATCAGATGGAGCTTACGGCCACCCCTCTGTTATCGTCCGTGTATAGCCGCCGTCCGTATATCGATATTGCTCCAGTGCCCGCCACATGTCACGAATGCTGTCTGCACTCATCGAACTCGGTCACAGAGCGGTGACCCGCCCCACCTGTCTCGACATGTTTGGTTGCGCGTTGGGAACAAAAAGGATATATCAGTCATGACGGAGAATACTCTGTTGAACCACCAAACCAGTCTCTTCCAACAACGAGAGGTTACGCGGGGCGATTGCATGGAATTGATCAATCGAAGGTACCAAGTAATCGACATCGCACATGATGGTTCGTCAAGCCTGTGCTACTTGGTTGAGGATCTCCTCCAAGAAGGCAGAGAAGCGGTGCTTCGGCTCATAAGGCCCGAAGCAGTTTCGGGGAAGGCGATAGACTACCTAAAGCGTGAGCTGCCTGCACTCAAGAACATCGCACACCCGGGTTTGGTGAGGATCTTCGATTTCGGGATCGTGCAATCAATTGACGGCCGCAGTGCGCTCTCACTGCAATATTACCTGGCTCACGAGCGTATTCCGCCCTACAGGAGCGTTCTAGAGGAATACGCAGGCAAGGACACAGAGAGCATTGTCAAGGCCATCGTTGATCTATGCCACGCCCTTGGCCATCTCCATGATAACGGATATATATATGGTTGCCTGGGCGAGAATACTGTCTCAGTAGTGGATGGACACGACGGCCCTACTGTCAAGCTGACCCGTTGCGTACTTAACGCCGAAGCCGAAAAGGGCATCTTTAAACCTTATGAGGTCGACCCGCAGTTTGCCTCCCCCGAGCAGATCCGCAATGACCCGGTCGGCCCTGCCTCCGACCTTTACTCGCTTGGCGTATTGCTGCTTTATATGTTGACGCGAGACGATCCAGACACCGTAACTGTATCAGCTGCACTTGCAAAGCATCGTGAGAGCCAGGGCCTCGAGCTGTTTGGCCCGCTGATCGATCGCCTCATAGCCCCGATTGAGGAGCGATACACTGATACCCGGCAAGTAATAGCGCACATCAACGCCATAATGAGCTCTGACTTCCCCTTATTCACAAAAAGCACTAGGGACAGAGTCGTGGCCAATACCAAGCTGGTTGGCCGCGATCATGAACTGGACAAGCTCAACGAGTGGAAGGTCAGGGTGCTCATGAAAAACCGACGCCCGTCATTGACATTGGTCGACGGCACTATGGGCATTGGCAAGACCCGCCTCCTCCGCGAGCTGTGTTTTCATATGGAGCTTGAGAGGGTTCGAGTGTTCACTGTCAGCTTCTCAGAAGCTCGTCAGATCGCGTTTGAGCCGGTTACCCAGTTTATCCGAAGCATAGTTCCACTTGCGAGCGTCGAAAGCCTAAGGAAGTACGGGCCTGAGCTGATCAAGGTTGTGCCCGACATTCTGAGCGGCTACGACATCCAACCCACTCCTGCCCTTTCTGCAGAAAGAGAGATGCTGAGACTCTGTGACCGCTTGGCGAACTTCATACTCGACACCTTCGACAAACAGCGAGTAGTCGTGGTTTTTGACAATGCTCAATGGGCAGATCGGCAGAGCCTTCAGCTGATAGAGCATATGCTCAGCAGTCCTAAGGCCGTCGCCTTGTGGCTAATCCTGACCTACCGGTCCGAAGAAGTCGACGGCAAGCCTCTGCAAGGCCTGCTCGAGCGGTGGCACTCTTCTGCGGAAACAACACGGCTAACCCTGTCGCCTTTCACGCCGGAGGCCACGTACAAGTTAGTAGTGCAGTTGCTCGGCAACAGTCCGATCTTGCCCCGGTTCTCAGCCCGCATTCATCGAGAGACTGAGGGAAATCCGTTGCTCATAAAGGACGTTGTAAACGCTCTTCATTCACACGGGCACCTATGCATAGACGACGAAGGGCACTGGCGCACTGACTTTGATGTAGATGGTGACACCTTCAAGTGGCCTGTGCCAAGCAATGTTTATGAGGCGGCTCTGAATCAAGTCGCAGGTCTACCGGACGACTCTCGGGCTGTTCTTGAGACCTTGTCAGTGTTCATGTCTGCGGCACCACTCGAGACAGTTCAAGAGGTCTGCGACATCCCTCGAGACCGACTCATCCGCATCCTCAATGAGCTCATATCTCTGCAGCTCATTGACGAGAGAGATGACGATCGGGGGTACACATACGAAATCCGCTTGAGATGCGTAAAGCGAGAACTCTACGACTTTATGGAAGAGCCGCGCAAGCAGGAGCTTCATAATAAGGTTGCAAGAGCGCTCGAGTGCTCACCAAATAAGGATGGCACTGACCTACGCCACGAGCTGGTGTTTCATCTCAAGAAAGCGGGAGAACTACAGCTCGCATTCGAGTCGGCCTTGTCGACTGCACAGAGCCTTCAGGAGATCGGGATTGACTCCCGCTCTCAGGTGTTTCTCACCGAGGCTTATGAGATAGCCAAGAGACTCGGTGACGATTCACAGACGACTCAAATCCTGTTTTTGTTGAGCGAGACCTATGAGCGTCTGGGGTTGTATGAAAAGGCACTTAACGCCTATCGTGAAACGCTTGAACTCGCGTCCAAGACGAACGACGTCAGAGCCAAGGCCCTTGCCAAACAGGGTATCGGTCTGCTTCAGGTGAGGATGAACAACATAGAAGCCGCCTCTGATTCCCTCTACGAAGCCCTGGATCTCGCGAAGTCGATTGGATGCACGGAGGCAGTCCTCAGGGCCACATACAGCCTTTGCGTAATGATGCTGAGCAAGCAGAGGTACGATGAGATAGTCGAGCTGGCGTCCAAATGCCTCGCCTCTTATCCTGACAACGAGTTTCTCCATATACGAGGACTGCTCGAAAATCTGATCGGCGCTTGCTATGATGCAAAAGGGCAGAGTGACGAGGCCCTAGTGCGGTTCAAGGAGAGCATCAGGCTGTTTAACCTCTCAGGCAGGTATTGGGAAGCCGCCCGGCCCATCAACAACATCGGCAACATCTACAACGACTACGTGCGCATGCCCGAAAAGGCCAGAAGCTACTACCAGCAGGCTATCGATATCGTAAAGAAGTACGGCCAGCCTGCAATCATAGAGACTCTGCTAAACAACATCGGCGAGACATACAGGGCGCAGGATGATCACTCAAAGGCGCTTGAGTATTACCGCGAAGCTGAGAAACTGTCTCTCGAATCAGGCAGGCTTCTGCCTCTGTTGGTGTGCAGAGTCAACATGATCTACTCATGTCTGTTTCTTGGTGAATACAGCATGAGCTGTGAATATCTAAGGCTTACTCAAGCGGCGATCGAAGAGCGTGGTGACGATTTTGGCAAGTACGCAGGTGCATTTTATAATCACGCGGCGACGCTGTTCTATGTCCTTGGCGACTTCGATAAGGCGTCTTACTACCTCAGTGCCGGCAATCAGACGCAGGTAGATGCCGGATCACGTCGTCACCTCCATCTGTATAGGCAAGCTCTTGGGCTCTGTGTAAATCATGCAAAGACCGGAGCTCTGGATCTTGCCGAGGTAGAGGCGGTAATCGCAGATCACGAGAAGACCGTGTATGTCAAAGACTTCAGGCACTGGCTTCATGTTCTGGCAGGCCTCCTGATCGACGCAGGAGAGTTGGAGAGGGCGGCGTCTCTCGTCTCCGAGAGCGAGAGGCTCACGAGCAGGTACGACACACCTAAGCTGTCGGCTGAACTTCTCCTCTTGCAAGGACGGCTGTCGCAGGGCAACTCTGCTGTCAGGCTGATCTGCCGCTCAATCGAGCGTTGTAAGTCTATTATAGATCCCATGCTTGAGTTCGAGGCCAACAAGGCTCTTGGCGACGCCCTGTACTCTCAAGGCGACTTGCTGCGAGCAGCGGCCGCATATGCCTCAGCTGCAGATCTGCTGTACCGCTTGGCAAGAAACGTTCCGCAGGAATACCAACGGACGTTCATTCTGTCGCACAACAGGCAAACAGTGCGTGAGCGCCTGTTAGCCATCAGAAGATCCATATTGGAAAGCGAGTGCGGATTAACCCTCAGCGAAGAGGGCCGCGACCTCCACAAAGAGTCTGACACTCTGACAAGCTTTTTTGGCTTTATGGAGCTGTTCAAGAGGCTTTCGAATGAGGCGGCGTGTAGCTTGGTTATGCCGAGTGCAGGGGTTGTGGAATGGGTCGTCGATCTCCTCGACGAGATGCTTGACAGCCCGCGGTCAAACCACCAGTACAACGTCGAGAGGATTCTGTCCGTTCTTGCTGAGATAGCAGCTGCGGACACTGCATGCGTGATAGAAGAAGACAATGGAGACGTGATACCCACATACTGGGTAGGCACTGCTCCAGTGGCGGCAGAGTTGCGGCCAGTACTTGACCAGGCAAGATTGCAGTCCAGAGGCATTCTCATCAAAGAAGAGCCGGGAGACAAGCACCTTCGTGCCGATCTTGGGCTTCCTGAACACATCAGGGCTGTGATATGCATTCCGCTTTTCGAAGGGGGAATCGAAGATTCCTCGTTTAAGCCTGACCAGCGGCGGTCACGTCCTCGGTTGACCAGGAGCATACTAGGGTACTTGTACCTGTCGTCGTCATCGGCATTTAGTCCGTTCAACGAACACACTTTCCGGGTGTGCCAGGGCCTTGCTGCAGTCATCAGGATTCTAATAGAAAACCGCCACCTCCGGCTCATATCCTCGATCGACAAAGTCTCAGGAGTGTACACGCGCAAGTACTTCGAGCAGGCCATAGCCAATGAACTGCATAAAGCAGCGCGCGAGCAGTATCCGTTGTCGCTGATCATGATTGACGTCGATGAGTTCAAGAACGTCAACGACACCTACGGGCATCAGAGAGGAGATGAGATCCTAAGGGACATAGGCAGGATCCTCCTCGAAAACATCAGGCCGCAGGACATCTGTTGCCGCTATGGCGGTGAGGAATTCGCAATCTTGCTGCCTGATACTTCTGAAGCCGAAGCTGCTGTCGTGGCAGAACGCCTTCGCACAGCTGTCGAATCAGCCAAGCTAATGGGAACAAGCATGCCCTTGACCATCAGCCTGGGCATTGCGTCATACCCCACGCACGGCGAATGGCAAGACGAACTCGTCACTCGTGCCGACCAAGCACTTTATCAGGCAAAACAACTGGGCAAGAACAACACCATCGTCTGGGATCACTCAATAAGCGGCACTGCCAAACGGATGGACAGGCTCGCCGGGATAGTCACAGGAAACACAGTTCAAGACCAGCGCAATGTCCTCGCAATTATTGAGATGATTGAGCTCATTCACCAGCCGATCAAGAGAGAAGAAAAGATACATATTATCTTGGGCAGAGTCATCAGTGTACTCAGCGCCCAACTGTGCTCTCTAGTGTTGGTCACGGACGGGGACAGTTCGTCCGCGCAAGTGTATACGAGAAAAAGCCAGGAAGAAGGCTGGGTATCCGATGTAGTCTGCAGCCAGCAGATCATTGACAGTGTCCTATCCTCCGGCGAATCCACCTATTGTGTAGACTGGGATCATGTCCATGGCCTTGACCCTGTGTCCGGAGACCCGCAATGGCACTCGGTGATCGCGGTTCCAATCAAGCGGGGAGACTCCATTCTAGGAGCTCTCTGTTTGTCAGCCTCCATCAACTACCACGAGTATGGCTCAAGCGAACTCAACTTCGCTGAAACTCTCGGCAAGATCATATCACTCGTCCTCTAGCAGCTCGAATAGATATCGCCAGACAAGGGGATATTAGGCATGACTGATCTCTCTCTTGCGGAGACACCCCCTGAGGACAGCCAGGAGTATGAAATGGTTTAAGCAGCTCAAACAGCTCTTCAGTACTAAGCATGACGACAGCAGCACAGATCCCGCGAACCTAGAGGACGACCGCCTCGATATCAGCGAGCGCGAACACCTTGTTCAGAGCATCAGATTGGAACCCTCGATTGAGGCCAACCTTAAGGCTCTCAAGAAGATGATAGGGCCGTCTTGGGATATACCTATCAGGCCTTTGCTGCTCGGGACTCACAGGGTCCCTGCCGCGGTTGTCATCATTGAGGGATTCTCTGACAAAAACCAGGTTGCCGAGCTGACTCAAGCGCTTACAGTGGAGCTACTCAATAGCCCACTGCGCGACACTCCTGCCGAGAGCCTTCCTGAGGCCATAGTAGGTCGTCTACTCCAATCATCTAAAATCGACTATGCCGACACTCTTGACGGTCTCTGGCGACTCCTGACTGGCGGTAATACGGTCATCTTGGTCGATGGCTACAACAGGGCGATTGGCTGCTCGAGCGAAGGAGCCGTCTACAGGGCGATAGAGGAACCAAGCTCCGAGACAGTTATGAGGGGACCTAGAGACGGCTTTATCGAGAGCATAGCGGAGAACATGTCTCTAGTGCGTAGGAGACTGCGGACCCCCAACCTCTGGAGCGAGCGTTTCATAGTGGGGAGTCTCACGAAGACACAAGTTGCGATGCTATACATAAAGGGGCTCGCTCACGAGGAACTAATCGAGGAGTTGAGACAGCGAATCAGCCGCATACGAATCGATGGGATACTGGGAGCCGGGCAGATTGAGGAGTTTATCGAGGATCAGCCGGCCAGCCTGTTCCCACTCGTGTTTCAGACAGAGAGACCCGATCGGGCCGCGTCGATGCTGCTCGAAGGCAGGATCGCGATAATGATTGACGGGACTCCCTTCGTTCTGTGCGTCCCCACAGAGTTTTCAATGCTGCTGCATGCGCCTGACGACTACTACGAAAAGGTACCGTCAGGCACAATACTCGGGTCACTCCGTTATCTGGCATTCTGGAGCTCAATACTGATACCCGGAGCATATACCGCTACCTTGACGTTTCATCAGGAACTCATCCCAACGGAGCTTCTCATAAAGATCATTGCGTCGCGCGAGGGAGTCCCCTTTCCTGTCGCCGTAGAGGTCTTCCTCATGGAGTTTGTGTTTGAGCTCCTTCGGGAGGCGGGTCTACGGCTTCCCAAGGCGATCGGCTCAGCGGTAACCATAGTAGGGGCGCTCATACTTGGCGATGCCGCGATCAACGCTGGGCTGGTATCACCACCGGTAGTCATAGTCGTAGCGTTGACAGCACTGTCGTCATTCTCGACACCGACCTACTCGTTCTCTCTCGCAGCAAGGCTATCCAGATTTGTCTTTGTCATCTTAGGCGCGGTACTTGGGCTGTTTGGGGTTCAGTTCGGATTCCTATTGCTCCTAATGTTCCTTACCTCACTAAGATCATTCGGATATCCTTATTTCTCGCCGTTTGGACCACTGATACTCAGCAACATGAAGGACGTCCTGTACCGCACCTGGTGGTGGGATATGATCCGGCGCCCGTTCCCCGTCGGATCGAGAGAGCCCATCAGGCAGCCTCCCGGCCGCAAGCCCAGGCCAGGGCTTGAGAAAGAGGAGGTCGAAAAGAGAGAAGCTAGAAGATCGGAGTGATGAGACCTGATCGAGAAGATCCACAATCGTCAGCTTCTACTCATGCTCTTCATCATACGCTCTACTGTCTCGATTGCCACTCTGCCCGTTCTCACAACGGGAGAAGCTGCACAGGACGCTTGGGCATCGTCACTCCTGGTTGTTCCTGGAACAGTCCTGATAGTGCTGCTAGTCGGTGGCTTGGGGATCAAGTTCAAAGAAATGACAGTAGTTGAGTACAGTGCAGAGCTGCTCGGAAGACCACTTGGCGCAGTCGTGTCCAGCCTGTTCTTGTTGGTGTTCTTGCACTTCGCTGCTACAGACATCAGGGTCTATGCGGAGGTGCTCATATCTGGGTTTACACCGAAGACACCGATCCCGTTCATCGTAGGTATAGTGATAGCACTCGCCGTTATAGCATCCCAGCTAGGCATAGAAACAATCGGGCGAATGGCCGACGTGCTGACTCCGTTGTTTGTTCTCTTCATTGCCCTCGGAATCTTGGGCTGCCTAGTAACATTTGATATACAGCATCTTGAGCCTGTGTTGTCTAGAGGCTCGATGCCAATTATTTCAGGCGCACTAACGCCTACTGCTCTGGGTGCCAAATACCTAACCTTAGCTATGCTCATCCCAAATACGACTAAGCCGTCAAAAGCTCTGACGTACGCGGTGGTGTCGGTTCTACTGTCTGGAGTAGTTCTTATCGCTGTCGCAACATCTACGGTGGCCGTTCTTGGAGCAGACCTGAGTCGAAACACTGTGTTTCCATTTTTCAAAGCGTTGAGGTCTGTGAGGATCACCCAACTCATACAGCGCATAGAAGCGCTTGCGGTCATCTCGTGGGGATATGGGGTATTCATAGATGTCTCGCTCCTTCTCTACTCGGGGGCCAAGGGATTGTCCCAGCTATTGGGTCTTGATGATTACCGGGTGCTGCTCCTGCCGCTCGCTGTTATTTGGGGATTCTACGCAGTTGAATCGCACGATACACTGCTTGAGCTCATGCATGTCTACAGACCTAGCACACTGATTCCTTTCGTCACAGTGATGGTGTTTGTCCCGTACATCGTACTATGGATAGCCTATTTGATCCGCGTTCGTAGATCGCATGGGGAAAGCGGGTGACTAGAATCCGTAACGTCTGCTTTCGGATCACGTTGATCGCTCTGATTATCTCAATCACATCCGTAACGATGACAGGCTGCTGGAATCGTAGGGAACCGGTGGGGCTTCTGTTCCCTACGCTGCTAGGTTTTGATATTGACGAGACGGGCGAATACATAGTGTTTGCCCAGTTTCCAAATCCCACTGTCGCGTCGGGAGCAGCGGCAAACGGAGGCGGCGGTGGCCGCTCGCTGTCCTTCTGGGTAAACATCGGCAGAGGCCAGACGCCTTACAGCGCTCTGAAAGACCTTGCTCTCACCACCTCCAGGCTGATCTCCCTTACACACGTTACTGTACTCCTCATCTCGGAGAAGCTCGCCAGGCAGGGAATCGGTCCTATCGTTGAGCTTTTTTTGCGCAACCACGAGCTTCGACTCATCGTGCGGACTGCGATTGTAGAAGGGAGCATAACAGACCTGCTTGAGAGCGAACTGCCTCTGGAGCCGACACCTGGTCTTGGAATGCACCGAATGCTCGAGTTTATTAGGGACGAGAGGTCTCAAATACCAGAAGGGAACCTATTGGAGAAGCTAAGAGAGATGGCGGAGCCAGGCCATGATCCCATGTTTATGCGTATGACTGTTCTCCCTGCAGCAAAGGAGCAATCATTCACAGATCCAGGTACTACACAAGGGGAGATGGCCAAGCCCATCGTCAAGATACACGGAAGCGCGGTTTTCCGCAAAGACAAGATGGTCGGTTGGTTAGACGACCATGAGTCTGCGGGTGCAAACTGGGTACTAGGCACTATCTCTCGAGCGACCTATGTAGTAGCGGCACCACAGCATGACTGCCTAGTCACTATAGAGTTGCTGCAGAGAAGCCGTGAAGTAAAGCCGCTCATCTCCGGAGACGAAATAGGCGTTAATGTGAAGATCGGCGCGGTCGCCAGAGTGCAGGACATAACGGGTCGCATTCCCGTCGACCGCGACGACCGAGAGACCGTTGAGTGGCTGACACAAGAAGTCGTAGGACACATAGAGAATGATGTTCAACTGGCTCTTAGCAAAGCCAGAGAGCTGGGTGCCGACGTCTTCGGCTTCGGCAACCTTATCTACAGAAAGGAACCACGGGTCTGGGAGCAGATCGGTGAAGACCGCTGGCATGAGCTCTTCCAGACTCTCAAGGTCAATGTCGACGTTGAAGTCCACGTCAGGCGCCCAGGACTGGTGATATCGTCGTTCACTCCGCGATAGATGCATAGGAGGCTTTGGCAGGTGCTGTGGTTTGTAGTGCCGATGATCATAATGGCTGCAGCTCAAGGAAGGCGTCTGTACCTAGACCGGATGTTTAAGGAGCTCGCAGCCTTTGCGGCAGTATGGATCGTGGCAGTCATATACGGAATCGTGACGCTATCAGGGATAAGAATACCAAAGCCAATCGAGATAATCGCTGCCTTGTTTGAGCGCGTTTTTTAGCTGCGCCTGACAACGCTACTACCGTTTTCAGCAATGCGTCTATGGACATAGCCGTATGGACCGCAAGTCTCTTTGTTTCAAGTACCATCCCGAAGGCCAAACGAGAGCTTGGCCTCTGGCGTAAGCGCGCCCTCTGTATCTCTTGTCCAAAGCTTCGCAAACAGGCGCTTGCCAGCATAGACAAGAAGGAGTTCCACGTCCTAGGCGGTTCTGTCTACGCTCTGTACCCACGTGGGCCAGCCCGACAATACAGAGCCGACATCCTACGAGCGATCACAGCCATTCAGACAATCAGCGACTACCTCGACAATCTCTGCGACAGAGCAGGCGAGAGTGACGAACACGCGTTTCGCCAATTGCACAAGTCGATGCTAGATGCTCTTGATCCTGATCAATCCTCGAGAAGCTCGCGGGGGCATCGGCCCAGCTCGTCGACTGCCCCATCCGAGACGCTCACCTCAGCTCGTCCAAACGGGGATAAGCGAATGCGATCGAAAGAAACTGATTCATACTACTTCGGCTACCCCTACTGCGAAGACAGCGGGTACCTCTCCGCGCTAGTCAACGCGTGCAGAGCCAGCCTTGCCTCCCTGCCGGGATATGAATCCGTGAAAGCGCACGCACTCCACCTTGCCAAGCTCTACTGCGATCTCCAGTCACTCAAGCACCTAGATCAATCGGTTAGGCTCAGACGGCTGAAGGATTGGGCATCTACCAATCTCGAGCAAGCGCAGTCTATGCGGCAGTTCTCCTCACTGGAGCCGATCGAGTGGTGGGAATTCGCTGCAGCAACCGGGTCTACTCTGGGGCTTTTCGCCTTATTCGCTATAGCCGCAGAGGGCCATGCGAAGGTCAATACTATCGAAAACGTCCTCAGCGCATACTTCCCGTCTATCTGCGGTCTTCACATACTTCTCGACTACCTCATCGACCTTGAGGAGGATCGAACTCACAACGACCTCAACTTCGTCTCCTTCTACTCCAATGACCAGCACAGATACGATCGCCTGACAGCCTTTGTCAAAGAAGCGACTGCAAGAGCACGCTCGCTGCCTAGACCGGGATTTCATCTCATGGTCGTAAGGGGACTGCTGGCGCTCTACCTGTCTGACCCCAAGGTAAGAGCCTGCGGGCTTTCAGACGAAGCAGTCAGGCTGTGCAAAGCCGCGGGAGGACCGACGCTACTGATGCGTCAGTCCTGTTTGGGTTTGAGGCGCATTGGCGTGTTCTGATCAACCGCTCAAATCTGACTGGCGACAGCAAGCGCCAGGCGAGTCAAGTATTCGGACACACTCTCAGGCATGGGCAGCTGTTTGAGCTGGTTGATAGCTCGATCTGCATACACTCGTGCCTCACTACGTGACTCCTCCATCACCCCTGTTTCCATCATGACATTCCGTATCAGGAGCGAAACGCTTGACCTGTCACTTGTGCGTGAGTCATCTATTTGTTTCACAATGTCAAGCACAGCGCGTCCGTCCTCGCCTCGCTGCATCAATCGTATTATAGGCAGTGTGGGAAGACCTCTCTTGAGATCGAGCATGGTAGGCTTTCCGATTTTCTCCTCTTCACCCAAGACGTCAAGCAGGTCATCTACAATCTGAAACGCATACCCCAAGTTCAGGCCGTACTCCCGCAAGGCCGTGACTTGCTCAGACGAACCTCCGGCTAGGTGCGCGCCGACCTCACAACAAGCAGCCAACAGTGATGCTGTCTTCTTGCCAATGTGAGAAAGGTAGACACTCTCGTCCGGTTCATCCGGCCACGAGTAGAGCGCCTGCTCGATTTCGCCTTCACACATCGCCCGGACAGCATTCGCCAGGGCTCCAAGCGCAAACAGCTGTTGTCGCAAAGCAAGCAGGCCGAAGGCGGATGCGAACAAATAGTCGCCCGCAAGAACCGCCACCAGGTTGCCCCATCGCCTGCCTACAGTAGGCTGGCCCCTCCGGAGTCCAGATCCGTCAATAACGTCATCGTGCAGCAGAGATGCGAGGTGGATCAGCTCAACCGCACTCGCCACATCGACCAGGACTTGAGTATTTACGGGCCCAAGAGTGGCCGACAGAACCACCAGCGTGGGGCGAATTCCCTTTCCCTTGTGGCGCAAAAGGTAGTGATTGATCTCGTCGACAAACGTTGATCGAGACTCGAGGATCTCCTTCAACCGAACGTCGACCAGGTCCATTATAGGGTATTCCTCTCTTATGCTATCAAGAAGCCCTCTTAACTCACCCAATACTGCCCTACCTCACCACTACTAGTCTCCCAAGAGATTGTCCAGCCAATTCTCGCTATTATGCTTATCTTTTCCTACCTGGATGATTTCGAAACAGGCTAAGCAAGCAGGACGACAACAACGAACGTAGGCTTGCTTCTCTCCCCACCACCTCTACTAACATACGCTATATAGGACTGGGTTGCGGACAACCGGGTTGACCCCTATCCAGATCTGAGGCATAAGGAGGGAGCAACGTGCACATGGAGAGAACGGCTGCCGCCGCGTTAGTGCCTCTAGGGCAGCATAAGTTGCCGCCTCTTCCCTACCCATACAACGCTCTAGAGCCTGTGATTAGTCGCACGGCTCTGAGGATCCACCACGACAAACACCACCAAAGCTATGTAGACGGCCTAAATGAGGCGGAGATACAGCTTGCTAGATCAAGGGCAGAAAACAACTACTCGTTAATCAAGCACTGGGAGCGCGAGCTCGCATTCAACGGTTCCGGCCACATACTGCACAGCATCTTCTGGACAGTGATGGCCCCACCTCGGAACACTCGCGTAGGGCCTGAAACCCTCAGGCACATCATAGCCTACTTCGGCAGTATGTCAGCCTTTCAGAGGCAGTTCTCAGAAGCTGCAATCCAAGTGGAAGCTTCGGGCTGGGCTATTCTAGTCTGGCAACCGGCATGGAGCCGTCTTGAGATCCTCACTGCAGAGAAACACCAAGACCTCACTCAATGGGGCGGCATTCCAGTGCTGGTGCTGGATGTGTGGGAACACGCGTACTATTTGGACTATCAAAACCGCAGGAGCGACTATGTGCATGCGTGGTGGCAATTGACCAACTGGCCGGAAGTCGAAAGACGTCTGCGCCTGGCCATGCGAGCGCAGATGCCGATCAGTCTTGAACAGGCGATCGCTTCGTGGCCGTACTGCTGATCCGGCTATCATGGACGTGTTAGCTTCGACGGCCTCGACTGTGTTCACGATATGCGCGAAAAAAACCGACAAGTCATATCCAGACTCGAAGCAAATCACCATCACAGGACTCATGTTACCAACAGTCCAGCTGTTGACGAGCTGCCCATGAGTTGACTAGCATCGCGCTTTCGTTCGTGGGAACATTAACAGCGGAACAACCACGACACAGGAGGTGCACCTTTGGTGGCACGCAACAACCAGAATCAGATTCAGGTGCCGCAAGCTAAAGAGGCGCTCAATAGAATGAAATATGAGGTGGCAAACTCACTAGGCATCAAACTAAATGAGGGTTACAACGGTCACCTGAGTACGTATGAGACGGGCAAGATCGGCGGAAACATGGTCAAGCGGATGATCCAGGCTGCAGAACAGAGCTTGATCAACCAGACAGTGAGCTCTGTTCGCACCGGCTTCCAGCAGGGGCTTGCAGAAAGCCAGCCTGTAGTTCCTCAGGCCCAGCAGTTCGGACAGCAGAATCAGACACCACCGGTACCACCAAGTCAGTAGGCGGCTCTCGATCACTGGAGACGAGGAAGGCACTAGGCTAGACGGGACTGTAGGAGCAAGGACTCGGCAAGATCCGAGTCCTTGCTCTATTTTTAGCGACAGCTATGCGACTTATCCCCTGTAATGCGATAATCACCCGGTTTGGCCATTGATATTGGTATGTCCAGCAGATATCATGAAACCAAAGAACCAATTTATCCCTTGGACATCCATAACATGCAACTTAACGTTCACAGTCTGGCGAAGAGGTGCATGGAATGAGACTAGGATACGGCAAGTCACTGCACGGCAAACGCCCTACGTGCTGCCTACGATTAGCGTGGATTGTCATGGCGATGGTTGCCTTGGCCTTTCTCACCGACCTCACACTGGCGCACTCGAGTCAAATCCAGGTGTTAGTCAATGGCGAACCGCTCGGTGAGGGCTACTTCGCAGTTGTGGTTGACGACGTGATCATGATCCCGGCAGAGGCGGTAATCAACGCACTTGGCGGAAAGATGCGTTACGATTCAAGCACCAACACTGTAGATATTACACTTGCTACAGTCTGCTCAAGCTCCAGCTACGCGTCGGACGGACACACATCAGGTACAGACACGGACGGAGAGATCTCTCCAGAAGATGTGACAGTGTTCATTGCTAAGAGCGGATCGAAGTATCATTGCGAGGGATGTAGATACCTATCGACAGGCGGAGACGCCATCGCTCTGAGTGACGCGAAGCGCCGCGGGTACGGGCCATGCAAAGTATGCAATCCACCACAGTGAAATCCTGACGATCTATAGGGAGGAACGGCATTGAGCAGACCTGTGCTGGGCGTGCTCTTTAGCAGCAGAGACTGGCGGGGATTCTTGAGCGGAACAGGCAAAGAACGGCTTGACCTCTACCTGAAGGCCGCACAAAACCGCGGTCTGAGAATCTGTTTTTTCCGAGTTGAGGATATAGACTTGAAGTCAATGAAGGTGCGTGCTACGGTCAGAACAAAAAACGACCGCTGGCTCAAGGTCAACATGCGGCTTCCTCAAGTCATCCACAACCGAGCAGTCCACCGCGTTGGTACAGCAGAGGGTGTTCTAAAGACACTGGAAAGTCGCGGAATAATCATCTTTAACAGCTGGAACAACTACGGGAAGCTGCGTATCCATCGGTACATCTACTCAAACCCTGTCCTTAGGCGTTATCTACCCGAAACGTGCAGATTCACCCAATCAAACCTTAAGCGATTCCTTGAGTACAACTCGTTCTTCGTGAAGCCCGACCGAGGGTCGGTTGGACGCGGTGTAATCAAGGTCAGCAGACTTTTCGCAAACAGGTGGATCGTGACTCGTCAGGTGAAAGATCGGACATCCACCGATCTGGTGCGAACGGACAGCCTATACAGGCTTCTCAATAAATACACGGGCCGCAGAAGGCACCTGTTGCAAGAGGCCATAAAGCTACTCACTTACAAAGGATCACCCATAGACATACGTGTTGCCGCTCAGAGGGACGGCTCCGGCAAGTGGCAGATAACAGGTATGGCGGCCAAAGCAGCTCGCAAGGGCGGTTATCTCACGAATGTATTCCAGGGTGGAACAGTAATAAGACTCGATGAGTTGTTCACAGAACCAATGCACAGGGCAGTGACAAGAGCGCTATCAAACGCAGCACTGGAGATCGCCGAGCACCTAAGTCGCAGATTGCCCCACCTGGCTGATGTGGGGTTTGACTTTGGCATCTCACGAGACGGCAAGGTATACTTCATCGAGATGAACTTCAGAGATCAGAGATACAGCTTGATGCTCGCACAAATGCCTGACGCTTACTATAGGGCATACGACAATCCCGTTGCATATGGACAGTATCTCCTAACAACCATGAAAGGGCGCTCAAGCCGACGCAGCCGGTGAAGATGTGCTCGTGGTGTCACTCCTACTACTTAAGTAGTAGGAGTGACACCGTGCCCCGTTGGCGACATGCACACGCAGCAGCGGATCCACCAAGCGGCAGAAAGAAAATAACCCAGCCTACGCTGGGTTTTGTTTGGGGTGGATGACGGGACTCGAACCCGCGACTCCCAGAGCCACAATCTGGTACTCTAACCAGCTGAGCTACATCCACCATGCAATATGACCTGCAGCAGCACTACGTGAGCTGAAAGATAAGCTGCCGCCAGCGCTAATATCTTAACATACACTCTCGCGTTTGGCAAGACCACTAGGTTGATGAGTCATTTGCGTTGCCACTGTTATTCGAGCAGTGATTGAGAGATTCACCAGTATTGACGCTACTCCCATATACTGGATGCACCTACACTAATACTACACCAAACTCATATGCGGTATCTAGCATAAGATGCGGTTTTTTCTCATCATTTGCATTTGACCATATACGCAAACGAGACCTGATGTATGTTGAACTCACGAGTTCCCACGACCACACAACTTCCTGTATCCGCCCTGTCGCTCACTTTCCGTTTGTCCGCCGCGTACGATATAGCAACCACAGCACTCGGCTCGAGGGAGTTCTTGGGCCATCTACGCAGCTTGCGGAGGCGAAGAGCGCTATGTTGGCTTTCAGGCGACTTGACCAGGTACTCGAGTCTTCAATGGAGATCCCGTTTACCAACAAGTCCAAGATAGTCTTCATGAGCGACTGCCACCGCGGCGATGGTAGCGCGGCTGATGACTTCGCTCCCAACAAGCAGCTGTACATGCACGCTCTCCGTCAATACTACACCGCAGGGTACACTTACATCGAAATCGGTGATGGAGACGAGCTATGGGAGAACAGCAGGTTTGACAAGATCGTCTCTACACACAAAGATGTATTTCAACTCCTTAGACGGTTTCACCGCTCTGGCCGCCTCTACATGATTTATGGAAATCACGACATAGTAAAGAGGCAGAAGCCAGTTCGAATGCGCCACCTATACTACGCCTACGACAGGACCAAGCGCAGCAAAGTTCCCCTACTCGAAGGACTGCTGGCACATGAAGGGCTCATCCTCAAGCACATCCCTACTGGAACGCGCCTGTTCGTGACCCATGGTCATCAAGCCGACTTTTTCAACGATCAACTGTGGGTGGCCTCTTGCATACTGGTCCGGTATGTCTGGCGCTTCTTGGAGGTACTCGGGATTCAGGACCCTGTCAGCCCGGCAAAGAACCACAACAAACGAAATAGGATCGAGCGTGTGCTCGTTCGGTGGGCGAAGGCGAATAACCAAATACTAATTGCAGGCCACACCCATAGACCGACCTTCCCACAGGTGGGCGACGCTCCATATCTGAACGATGGCAGTTGCGTTCACAGAGGCTGCATCACTGCAATAGAGATCAAGCACGGCATGATTGCGCTCGTCAGATGGTGCGAAAAACCGACGCAATCAGGATCTCCCCTTTACTTGAGAGAAGTGATCGGCGGGCCGAGGCCACTGCTAAACGTCGTGACCGACAAAACAAAACCCCTGCATCTAGCAGGGGTTTAAGTGGCGCGCCCGGCAGGACTCGAACCTGCGACCTACGGATTAGAAGTCCGTTGCTCTAATCCACTGAGCTACGGGCGCATATGTGATCTGGAGCGGGAAACGGGACTCGAACCCGCGACCCTCAGCTTGGAAGGCTGATGCTCTAGCCAACTGAGCTATTCCCGCTCACCAATCTCAAATGTGTGCTGGTCGGGGCGAGAGGATTTGAACCTCCGACCTCCTCGTCCCAAGCGAGGCGCGCTGCCAAGCTGCGCTACGCCCCGACAAGCAAGTTACAGTATATCGAAAACTTCGGCTTACGTCAATGGATGGTCTGCACTTCAGCTCCATGAATTACGTTCACGGCTAAAGACCCCTACAAAATGCCAGCACGTCAAAGACGCTCGCAGCCTAGAGACGCTCTTGCAATATCTCCCGCATCTTCTGGAGTGCGACAGCGCGATGGCTTATGCGGTTCTTGATGTCACTTCCGAGCTCCGCAAAGGTTTTTCCGTATTCACGGAGCATGAATATCGGATCGTATCCAAAGCCGCCTGATCCTCTGCACTCAAATGCTATCACGCCTTCACAGGTGCCCTCAGTAACAAACACCTCGCCTTCCGAATCAACGAAGGCCATTGCGCACCGGAACCTCGCTGTCCTCTCTTCTAGCGGCAAATCTATCATGGCTGCTAAGAGCTTGTCTATTTTCTCTTCGTCTGTTGCTGAGTTACCGCCGTACCTGGCAGAATGGACACCGGGCGCGCCATTGAGCGCATCAACCTCAAGACCCGAATCATCGGCTATTGCAGGCAGTTTCGTCCACTCAAACGCCGCCATCGCTTTCCTTATGGCGTTTTCCTCAAACGTCTCGCCGTCCTCTACGATGTCAGGCATCTTCGGGAAATCATGAAGTGAGTAGAGCTTGACGTCATGATCGACAAGCAACTCAGCGATTTCTATCAGTTTTCCACGGTTCTTGGTAGCCACGACGAGCTTCTTCATTTGACGGACCCTCTTCCTATGTACTGGCCGACTTCTCCAAGAAGTTCCTTCTGTATCTTGATCAGGTCCAAAATCCCCTTCTCTGCGAGGGCAAAAAGCTCCATCATTTCAGCTTGAGTAAACGGATGCCCCTCTGCCGTTCCCTGGATCTCGATTACTTCGCGTCTTCCAGTCATCACTACATTCATGTCGACCTGAGCAATTGAGTCCTCCTCGTAACTCAGGTCCAGCCACTTGTGTCCCTCAACAATGCCGACGCTTGTTGCAGCGAGCCAGTCTCTAACCACGGGTGTCTCTCCGGGCGAATCAAGAAGCCTGCAGTAGTTGAGAGCGTCAACCATTGCCACAAAGCCGCCTGTTATGGCTGCCGTCCTAGTTCCGCCGTCTGCCTGGATGACGTCGCAGTCGACAGTGATCGTCCGCTCACCTATGCGGTCGAGGTTCACAACTCCCCTCAACGCTCTCCCTATTAGCCTCTGGATCTCCATAGTCCTTCCGCTCTGCCTACCTCTGGCCGCCTCCCTCTGATTGCGTTCCTGAGTACTTCTTGGCAACATGCCGTACTCGGCGGTCACCCACCCTTGTCCTGTTCCTTTGAGAAACGGAGGCACCTTGTCCTCTATTGTGGCAGTGCAGATCACATGGGTATCGCCCACTCGTATGAACACCGAGCCTTCGGCATACTTATTGTACCCTCTAGATATCTCTATCGGCCGTAACTCGTCATCCGCTCTTCCGCCAACCCTGGCCATATACTGCAACCTCCAAACTAACGACGCTCGTAGATACTGTTTCCCCTAGTGTCAATAGCAACGATTACTGGGAAGTCTTTGACTTCGAGACGCCTTATTGCTTCAGTCCCCAGATCTCCATACGCCACCAGCTCTGCATTTACCACGCGACGAGAGAGCAGTGCTCCCGCACCACCAACTGCCGCAAAATACACGCAGCAATGCTTGACCATCGCCTCTATGACCCGTTTCGACCGGGTACCCTTCCCAATCATACCACCGAGACCCTTCTCTATCAAGGCAGGAGCATATGAATCCATCCTGTAGCTGGTGGTTGGACCTACGGACCCGATAACTCTGCCTGGAGGGGCCGGGCAAGGACCCGCGTAGTATATGAATGCATTCTCAAGGGGTATAGGGACCTCTTCACCTGCAAGGATGCTCTCCACCATTCTGCGGTGAGCCGCGTCTCTCGCAGTGTAGATAGTCCCAGACAACAGCACACGCTGCCCTACCTCGAGCGGAATCAACTCGCTCTTGGCAGTGACCGGAACGCGCAGATGCACTACATCGTCCGAGTTGTCAACTGCTCTCAAGCTGGCGCTTTGCCGCGTCGCCGCACGGCGGTGCGCGGCTGCGCACTCCTTAGCGCAACCCTGACACGCCTCATGGTTCGGCATGACTCGCCCTACCTCCCAAGCCTAGTAGTCAGGTGCCTAGTCACATGGCAACTGACATTCACTGCCACAGGCAGCCCCGCTATGTGGGTTGGAAACGTTTCGATACTGACCCCAAGTGCAGTGGTTCGGCCACCAAATCCTTGAGGCCCTATATCTAAATCGTTAATCAGCTCAAGCAGCTCCTCCTCCAATCGGGCAATGCGCGGATCGGGGTGGCGCTTGCCTATAGGCCTAAAGAGGGCCTTCTTTGCCAAAACTGCAGCTTTATCCATTGTCCCGCCTATACCCACGCCCAAGACGACAGGCGGGCACGGATTAGGGCCTGCCTCTCGCACTACCTGGACTACGAAGCTCTTGACGCCCTCCACGCCTTCGGCGGGTGCCAGCATCTTGAGCTGACTCATGTTCTCGCTTCCGAACCCTTTGGGGCTAAAGTGTATAACTAGTGCCTCTCCAGGCACTATATCATAATATATGACAGCGGGCGTGTTGTCGTTGGTGTTTAGTCGTTCCAAAGGATCCGACACGATAGATTTGCGTAGATAACCAGCTTGGTAGCCTTGCATGACGCCTTCGTTGATAGCATCAGTCAAACCTCCGCCCACTATTCGGCAGTCCTGTCCGACCTCTACGAAGAACACGGCCATCCCGGTGTCCTGGCATATCGGTATGCACTCATTCCGCGCAATGTCTGCGTTCTCCAGCAGTAACTCGAGCACACTTGAGGCAGTCGGATTGCCCTCACTCTCCACAGCCTTTTCAAGGGCTCGGCATACGTCGGGAGGGAGGTTCACGTTCGCCTCAATGCACATCCTACGAACTTCGTCTATGATCTGATCCACATGTATCTCAGTCACGTCGCTCACCTCCGCAGCGTGCTACTGAGATTCAGAATCCTGGCGCTGTCTGGCTTGCTCCTCCAATTGCTCGATATCAATATCCGGAAGATTGGAGGTAAGCTGTGTGAGGAAATCCATACCCGACGCAGGGCTTGCCTGCGACTGACTTGCCGATGCTTCTTGCTGAGCAAGGGGCGCTCCGCTAAAGAAACTCACCAATCCGTCATAGATGCCTCTGGCCACTTCTTTCTGGAATGAATCCGTCACCAAGAGCTTCAGCTCTTCGAGGCAATTCATGAACCCCACTTCGATCAATACAGAACACACCTTAGCTCCCTCAAGCACGCCCAGCAAGAATGCCCTATGAACTCCGACGTACCCGAGATTCTGCCCAGTTCTCCCTGATATCGCCCGTCCAAGGACCTCTGCCAGCTTCTTTGACTGGGAATGTCCAGACTTGTGATACACCTCTATGCCGGAGGTCTCTGTCCACTCAATCAAGGACGAATTGTGATGAATTGAGACAAAAACATCTGCGTTTGCTTCATTGGCAATCCTATACCTCTGCGCAATGCTCAAACCCACATCAGAGTCCCTGGTCATCACTACATTTGCTCCGGCGGCCACCAGCAGGTCTCTGAGCTTTAAAGCCACCTTGAGGTTTAGATCCTTCTCGTAGATCACCTGGCCGTCGAGAGTCCGGCTGGCACCGGGATCTCCGTTGGGGTCAATAGACGGAAACGAACCGTGGCCTGGATCGATGACTATCGTCCGCCCGACCAACGAGCTTTCCTGGGACTTGGGCAGTCTGATGACCGTTTCAGACCCCGAGTTCTTGATCACAGTGTATCCGTTGAAGCGCTTGAGGTCAAATACCATGCGCACCACGTGGCCGTCGAATCTGCCCGCCCTGAATCCTGCGATGAGTTCATTTTCGACGCTCACTTGTGATGGGTCGAATCCAAAGAAGCTGTGTGAGAAATCCACAGCCAAGCGCATCTTATCCGAGCCAGGAGGATCAGTCCAAATCTCTCCCTGGTTATCCTGGCTGGACCGGATAACGATGTCTACGGCTGTGTCAGTTTCCCTGATCTCCGGTTCGTATAGCATCTTGCCGAACGCTACTCGCAGCTCATTTGGCTTACCCTCAGGCCTATAGGCAGTGAACGGGTAAGATCTGCGCAGTTCTATGACCACTCTCACTGTGTCAGTCTGGTTCTGGCTGGCTCTAATACAGCTGACAAAATAGTGGTCGTCATTCGCCACCTCAAAAGCGTCACTGGCAAGGAAAGCATTCTGTAGATCGACCACTATCCTGTCTGGATCTGAGTAATAGTTGATCTGATAAGGAATTGGGCCAGCGTCGGACGTAATCCGGATCAGCCCGCCGTCAGAATTGCGGATAAGTTCTGCATCATAGACCTTGAACGCAGGCTCAATAATGATGCGCCGAAAATTTGTCGGGTCTCTGCGTGCCCAATACCTGAAACTCCTGTTTAGATCAAGCACAACTCTAACCGTCGGGGGGTCAGGAATATTCTGGCTTGCCCTGACAGACCGCAATATCGCATCGTCGACCTGGAGGGTCCGTTTTTCCTCAGCCAGCCCCATGCGAACGCCGGGAATATCAACGTAGTACCTATCCGGCTCTGTCAGTATCGCCTCTGTGAGCCTGCTAGAGACAGGTTTGGATAATGTCAAGACAACCGCCTGTCTGCCGTCGTCCAGCTTCTCGACATCCATGCTGACAAGCTTTGGAACAGCCTCACGCAGGATAAGCTGGCTGCGATCATCGCTCCAGTCTGCGTCGACTCCGAGCAGCCAAGTAAGCGCGTTTATGCTGAGATGGACTCGGCCGTCGACCTTGATAGGAGGCATGTCGAGTTCTACGGGTTGTCCATCGACAAGGGCTACGTAGTTGCTGACTGTCAGCTCAACTGACTGATTTTCAGTCAGCAACCTCATGACAATGGCGTCTTGAATCCAGTACGCGGCAGCTCCAAACGCGGACGCTATCTCCTGAAGCGGTACATAATCCACGCCGTCGCTCTGTATCACGGCATCCTTGAGTATGGTTTCGCCCAAAGGGGAGCGAATGATTATATCAGCAGCTAAATCGCTGCCAAGTGCTTGTCCAGGGACCAAACAACCAACAAAAACCAGGGCCGCTATCAGGACCAGCGTACGCCTCATCATAATAACCTCTCACTGCGTCGGATTCATGTGAGTTTTCAGGTTTGATTTCTACCATACGCACGTAAATCCCTTCTCATGCAGGAGCTATGTAGATCAAGCAGAACGCTGTCAGGGCACATGAGGGTCCCAGTCTCCGTCGTAGTCCATATCGTCAACAATAATTAGGACATCTCGCTCTTCACGAGCAGTGGCCAGGTTGCTAGTTGACACGACTCTTAACGTATACACATCGCCGTCCTGAGGAGTTCCGGGCAACACCACCGGATCCACAAACACTATCTGCTCGCTTTCGATCCTGACAGCCATCTCCGGCTCACTCACAATGCCAACGATTGAATGAGTCCTGCCGAAGCTGGAAAATCCCTCTTCGGACCCGAGCAACCTTAGCGCTAATGCCTGGCCTGGGCAAGATATGTCGCACTCCGTCACATAGACCGGTGAGGCGCTTCCATTGAAGAGAGCAATCTCAGCGATACCTCTTGCCTGCCCGCCGGAGGTAGTATTCCAATACACATGGAAGTCTACCGCGAAGCCGTCTGGCACAAGGCCCATCTCATTTCTAAATATCACCTGATTTGCTCCAGGGCTGAGATGAATTGCGCGCTTAATCATCCTGTACCCTGGTGCAGAAATGGTGACCACTGTGTCTCCTACTGACAAGCCCGACACACTGGCAACCCCGAACTCGTCAGTTACTTTCTTGTGTTTGCCTCCAATGGTTATCTCAGCGCCTTGCACATGATCGCCAAAAACATTGCGCAGCTCAAAGACCACTCCCGTGGTCTGCTGCGCAACATGAACAGAAACGACCTCTATGTCAAACCCGCGCGTTCGCAGGATCAACGCCCAGATGGTTATCGTGACTACAAGGATAGCTACCAGGCGAACTAGCCGCATGCTGATTGGCAGTCTAAACAACCCAAACACCTCTGCTCGAGTCTACGCTGCGGACTACATCTCACACTGATAGCTATTAGGCATCCCTGTCAAGTATGCGGAGCTACTGCTCCTGCAAGACCTGAATGGCCTTACGTATCCTCTCAAGAACCCTTTCCTTGCCTATCACATGCAAGGTTTCAAACAGCCCAGGAGTCGCAGTGCTTCCGGTCACCGCTACTCTAATAGGCATAAACACCTGTCTCGTCCCAAGCCCAAGCGAATCAACCAAAGACCTCAGCGTAGTCTCCAGAGCAGACTCAGAGAAATCGTCAAGACCTTCAAGCACTTCCAGAGACTTCCGAAGGACTGATGCGGTCTCTTCTTTACTCATCTTCCTGGGCACCAGCAACGATGGATCATGAGTGATCTCATCTGTAAAGAAGTACCCCGACATGTCCGAGATGTCCGACAGCAGTTTCACTCTCTCCTGTAGGAGCGGAGCGACCTTTCTCACATAGGCGACCTCTTCGCTCGTAGCCGGGTTAGAGACCAGCCCGTCTCTCTGAAGGAAGGGGATGCACCTGTCAGAGAACTCGTCTGGATCCAGCCGCCTTATGTGAACACCGTTTAACCAATCAAGTTTGTCGTACGAGAAGACCGCAGGCGATGTTCCCACTCTCTCAAGCGAGAATGAGCTTACCATTTGATCAAAATCAAGCACTTCTTCGCCATCCGGGCTCGTCCAGCCAAGGAGAGCCAAGAAATTGACGAGTGCTTCAGGTAGATAGCCCTTTTCTCGAAACTCCCTAAGCTGAGTAGCGCCGTGCCTCTTGCTGAGTTTGCCTCCAGACTGCGACAAAATCACTGGAAGGTGCGCCATAACAGGCGCTTCCCAGCCAAAAGCCTTGTACAGCAGAACATGTTTGGGCGAGCTGTTGATCCACTCATCCCCGCGGATAACATGGCTTATTTTCATCAAGTGATCGTCAACGACACTTGCCAGCTGATAGGTCGGATACCCATCCGATTTCATCAACACGAAGTCGTCAAGCAGTCTGTTTTCAAACCGTATCTTGCCTCTCAATACGTCCTCGACGATTGTAGCGCCCTCTAGAGGCATCTTGAACCGAATCACACTGGGAACGCCCTCATCCAGTAGGCGCCTAACCTCTTCCTCCGGCAAGTCGCGGCACCTGCGGTCGTAACCGGTGGGCTCTCCTGCAGCTGCCTGGGCCTTTCTGAGTTCGTCGAGGCGGTCAGGTGTGCAAAAGCAGTAGTATGCATGCCCTGTTTCCACGAGGCGATCTGCGTGTTCCTTGTATATATCGAGCCGTTCTGACTGTATATACGGGCCGACGTCCCCACCAACACCGGGGCCTTCGTCCCACATCAGCCCCAACCAGCTCAAGCTCTCTTTTATGTCTTCCATGGATTCCTCGACATACCTGTTGCGGTCTGTATCCTCTATGCGAAGGATAAATGTCCCGTTGTTTGCTCTGGCAAACAAGACGTTAAACAGTGCTGTGCGCGCTGATCCAATGTGTAGGTATCCTGTCGGACTAGGAGCAAATCTCACTCTGACACTCTTGTCGACGCCTGACACATCAAAAACTCCTTTTCACTCTGACAGTTGATCCCGGCAGCTGATTCCGACATACGCGAGCGGACTCAGCAGCCAGGTCGTACACGCCTACCGTCTATTCTACCAGAAACCTGCAGTCACCTGTCAACAACTGCGCAATCCGCAACAAGGGCTAAGTTGAGTGCAGCTGGAGCGAGTCAGAAATGAGTGGGGTTCGTCATGGGCGAGTTCGAGGACAACGCCTCTCCGGGATCCCTTGTGAAACCATTCACAGATAAGAGAATGGAGGAGGACCATGATCGAGAAGGTAGGCACCTGTCTGCCATTGCGTGACCTACGCAATGGAGAGCACATGGTCCGATATCCTGAGACATTAGGCTCGCGCTATCGCCAGGCTGCCCTGGAGAGACAGGCATCTCAAGCATCTACTGCCGAACCAGCCGACTCCGCCACTTGTCCTCGCGAGGCTACTAGCGCCAGCCGGGCGAGACGGTCCAAGAGCCTCTGCCGAAGCATTCAGGATCTGAATGGCCTGGACTTGGCTCCTGGCCGCTTCGATAACCCTTACCACTCTCGAGCAACGATCGGTGCTCTTGAGCATCCTCGGCTACTCTCTCAAGCTCGCTTGTCAACCACTCTCACAGCTTTTCCGCTGCTGCGAGCGATGGACCTGGGCTCTACGAGCCGCACCTTGACAGTGATACCGACGACGCTCAGTATTCTGTCCCTGATCTTGCGCTCCAATCGTTCAAGAGCTCTGAACTCGCCTGAAAATATCTTCTGCGGAACCTCCACTTGCACCTCAAGATTGTCGAGGTATCCCTCTCTGGTAATCACAAGCTGGTAGTGAGGCTCGACCTCTTCGATCTCCATAAGGACGCTTTCAATCTGCGAAGGGAAGACGTTTACTCCCCTGATGATCAGCATATCGTCAGTACGTCCGCTAGTCTCGTCCATACGCAGGAATGTGCGCCCACACTCGCACTGCCCTGGTATGAAGCGAGTGATGTCCTTTGTTCTATACCGCAGTAGCGGTAGCGCTTCCTTGGTTAGAGTCGTCAAGACCAGCTCGCCTTTCTCGCCAAAGGGAACAGGCTCAAGCGTATCAGGGTCAATGATTTCTGCGATGAAGTGGTCTTCATTGATATGCATCCCGCAGCGAAACTCACACTCGCCGGAGACTCCGGGCCCCATCACTTCACTCAAACCGTAGTTGTTAGTGGCGAACAGACCCCAGCGCTTCTCGATCTCTGTCCTGAGGTTCTTAGTGGACGGTTCAGCCCCGAATAGACCGATATTGAGCCCAAGATCCTGACATGAGATCCCCATCTGCTCAGCGACTTCAGAAATGTGAAGCGCATAAGAAGGGGTGCTTACGAGTGCAGTGGATCCCATGTCTCTCATGATTCGCACTTGTCGTTCAGTGTTTCCGCTGGACACCGGTATCACAGTGGCGCCGACCTTCTCGAGTCCGTAGTGCAACCCAAAGGCTCCCGTAAACAGCCCATATCCAAAACTGATCTGCACGACGTCATCAGCTGTCACACCAGCCTCTGATACGATGCGCGCTACGAGTTCTGACCAGCTGTCCAAGTCATTTGCAGTATAGCCGACCACTGTGGGAATGCCGGTCGTCCCTGAGCTGCTATGAACCCTTACGACCTCTCGCAGTGGCACTGCAAACATCCCATAGGGGTAGTTGTCTCTCAGATCATCTTTCACTGTAAACGGCAGCTTGGTCAGGTCGTCCAAGCCCCGGATGTCACCGGGCTTGATGCCAAGGGCGTCCAGCCTCTTTCTGTAGAACCCGACGTTGTTGTACACTCTCTCAACTACAGACTTCAGCCTCTCTAGCTGAAGCTCCTGTATCTGAGATCTAGGCATGCATTCCATCGACTCGTTCCAGATCAACTTGCATCTGCTCCTTCCAAAACAGAACCCCTACGCCAGCCAGTGGTGATCTCTTCACCAAAGCACTTCTGGATGTGCTCCTCAGACAACGCTGGTGTCAGCAGGCTCACAATCGGGTAAACCACTAACGGAACAATCATGGAGACCGAACCAATCAACGGGCTTCTGGATGCATCAAGCCCCGAGACAGATGCCCAGACGACTGATATCAAAAGGCCGGTCAACAGACTGATCCACGCAGCTTCTTTCGTACCCCTGCGCCAGAACAACCCATACAGATAGGGTGCAAGGAAAGCTCCTGCGACTGTCCCCCACGAAAAGGACATCATGGCTAGAATCGGGGTATCAGTCAGCGCAAAGTAGACCGATAGCAGGACGAACACCAGGCACAGCGCACGCATCACCCAGACAGTTACATCCTTCCGATGAGCAGGCCAGAGCCTCCCCTCACCTAGGTCGATCGCCAAGGCAGAACTCGCTACCAAGACTAGACTGGCAAGGGTAGACATTGACGCTGACAGCACCAGCATCAAGATCACAGTTGTGAGGTAATTCGGCAGATAAGTAGACACGAGTGCCGGCATAACCATATCGGGATTACCTCCAGGCATCTCCTCAAAAAACAGCCTGCTGAGCGATCCCGAGAAGTATGCGCCAAAAGCGACGACCAGGGCAAAGACAGTTGCCACAACAGTGCCTCGCTTGACTGCGTCATCGTCTTTGACAGAGTAAAACTTATGCACCATCTGCGGCAGGCCCCATGTACCCAGACTGGTTAGGCATACGAGTGATGCAATCTCTACGAATCCTGGGGGGCCCACTGGTGCGGCGAGCCCGGGGTCAATCTCTCTGAGCCTAGCCATGGCCTGCGACAGGCCTCCCGCCTTGGGGTGAGTCACGATACTGCCCACTAGTAGCACTGCGCCAACAAGCATGATCGAGCCTTGGATGAAGTCAATCGTTGCTATGGCCTTGTACCCTCCCATGATCAGGTACACGGCTGTCAGGACAGCCATTGCCACCAGCGCTACTTGATAGCTCACAAAAGGAAAGGCTGCATCAAAGAGGTGGCTGAGTCCCTTGTACACCGAAGCTGAGTACGGGACCAGAAAGACAAAGATGATCGCCGCAGCTACTGGCTTGAGCCACCTAGAGTCATAGCGAGCTGCCAAATACTCCGGCAGTGTCATCGTGTCTAGCCGCGCAGTCATTTCGCGCGTCCTTAGGGCCAACACCTTCCACGCCAGGTAACTCCCAAGAAAGGCATTTCCTGCAACGATCCACAAGGACGAAAGGCCAAATTCCCAGCCTGTCTTGCCTGCGTACCCGATAAACAGGACTGCTGAGAAATACGTGGTGCCATATGCGAATGCGGACATCCAAGGGCCGACTGCCCTGTCACCGAGGAAAAAGGAGTTGGTGGATCGAGACGTGTGTCGATAGAGGTAGCCAACGACTAGGGTCAACAAAACATAAACCGACAAAGCAAGCATTCTCACGCGCTTGTCCTCCCATCTACCATACTACCCTGCTACACGAGGACTATATAGCATTCACTATTCTACCACGCGCAAGGAAGTCCTTCATTATGGACACACTATCGCTGGACACAATCGAAAGAGCGACTGAAGAGAGTTTACTCTATGGAGGTGTGTGTTCATGCGGGTGGGATTCGCAGGAACGCCGGTGCGTGCTTTCAAAGCGCTCTGGGCCGGACGATCGAGCAACCGGCCGGAGGATCTGATAGAGTATTCATCGTCACTCAAGCTCAAGCTCTTTGATTTCTCTGAAGAAACGTTAAACCTGGCCGAGCGCGATCTCACCGACATAGAGTCCCTTGGATTCACAAGCAAACAAGCGTCACAGTTCAGACACTTAGCTCAACTGGCAAAGGTAGGAGGAGTCAATCTGACTCTCACAGTATCTCCTCGCATAGTCCTCTCCACTCCTGATCCAACTACGCATTCAAAGGCGGTCACGCGCTTGCGCTCGCTATGGGCAGTGGCAGGCGCACTCAGGTGCGCCCTACTGGCAATACCTCCGGGGTACACTCACGGGTCGCCAAACAGCTCTCTCAACCGCCTAGAAAGAGCACTTGACTTGCTGGAGCTAGACAAAGACGCTGCACCCACGGTTGGGATCGAGGTAAACGGCCGTGGCCTCGGAACAGTGGAGATGGCTTCAAAGTTGTGCAAAAGGCCTGGAGTAGTCCCTGTGATCAACATCGCCGAGTGCATCCCGCGTTCTCAGAGGGAACGCCTGGAGACTCACTTAGAGGCCTTGTTCGAGTTTGCGGTGGAGCACAGCAACGAACAACCCATCTGGATCAGGTATTGCGCCTACAATCACAGAGTGCCCGCGCCGATCTCCGAAGGCTGGCCAATATTCCGGAGAGTCGCAAAGGCTATTCGCAGATTCGAAGAAGACAGTTCTCGCGAAACCTGCGTTCTGATTGAGAGCCCACGGCGAGAGTTGGATGCGATTCTCTTCTCCTCTTACTACCACTTGCTTGGATCAGCTGGCGAAGATGTAGACAATCTCTCAGTAGAAGAGCTCGTCAAGGCAGGCGCGCCAAAGGTGATCGATGTGGGGTCGAGAGTGTTGCTTCAAGACATATCGAGACGGGAGCAACTCAGCTACGTAATAGTGGAGCCCGGGCATGCCGACCCGTTCACAGCTAGGATCTCATACGAATCGCCCATAGGCAGAAGCTTGCTTGGCAAGGAATCAGGGTCGCTAGTCGAAATAGCGGCGCCCGGAGGCAACTATGTGTACGAAATCGTAGACATTAGTTGACCGGCGCCGCTATCTACTGCTCAACACTATTGCCAGACTACGACTGCTGGTCTGTGTACAGCCAGCAGCCTACTATGTGCTGATCGCCGAGATCCACCTCAGGCGGCTCAGTCTGATCACACAGCCCTTCGATCATCTTTGAGCAACGCGGGTGGAAGCGGCAGCCCAATGGCGGATTCAGAAGGCTTGGAGGCTCGCCGGGCGGCACTTCGCGCATAGTCTCCGCGTTCTTGGGGTGCGGATCGGGGATGGCTCTGAGCAAAGCCTCAGTGTATGGGTGTTTTGGATCTGCCAGCAAGTCTTCCATCTGGGCTTGCTCAATGATCTTTCCACCATACATCACAAAAATGCGCTCAGAGAAGTACCTCACAGTCGACAGGTCGTGAGTAATGTAAATGACTGCGAGTTCATATTCCCTCTGTAGCTCACGCAGCAACTGAAGTATCTCCACTCGGACCGAAGCGTCGAGCATGGATACAGGCTCATCAGCCACTATGAGTTTGGGCTCGAGGATCTTCGCCCGAGCTATCACAACCCTCTGCTGTTGACCCCCGCTCAACATATGCGGATACTTGTTGAGGAAATCCTCAACCGGCGTGAGCTTCAGCTGAGTCAAAGCCTCATATATTCGCCGCTGCCTCTCATGCCTGTCTTTGACGCCGTTAATAATCAGGGGTTCCTCCAAGATGCGTTTAACGCTCATGAACGGCGGCAAAGCACCGTACGGGTCTTGTTGGACATACCCCACTCTTGCCCTGTACCAGCGCAACAGCTCTCGTGTGGGTTTACCAAGGTTGCGGCCGTCAAAGCGCACTTCGCCGGCAGTAGGCGGCTCCAGGCCCAAGATGGTCTTAGCCAGTGTGCTCTTCCCACAACCGCTCTCTCCGACGACAGCCACGGCTTCGCCAGGCTTGAGGTCAAACGACACCCCGTCCAAAGCGCGCACGTGCCCGACTCGGACAAAACCATAACGCCTAAGCTCGAACCATGTCCGAAGATCCTTTACAGAGAGCAGCACGTCATTCTGCTGCTCCTCTACGGAAACCATAGCTTCGTTTTGCATATCTTACTCACCTGTGAAGCCAGCATTTGACCCAGTGGCCGACGTCGACCTCGGTCAGTGGCGGTTCTTCTTCGCACTTGTCAAATCTATCGGGGCAGCGTTCCGCAAACCTGCAACCCTTCGGCGGATCCAACAGGCTCGGAGGCTGTCCTGGGATAAACATCAAGTCCTTTCTCTCCCACAGCGTAGGCACGCTTCCCATCAGCCCTCTTGAGTACGGATGCAGCGGATCCAGATAGAAGCGTCCCGCGTCACAAAACTCAACGAGCTGTCCAGCGTACATCACAGCAGCATCGTCTGCAAGCTCGCTGGATGTCGCAATATCGTGAGTGATGAGGATGAACGTCACGCCAATATCCTTCTTGATCTGTTTCAGAACATTCATGATATTTGCCTGCGTGAGAAGGTCAAGAGCGGAAGTAGGCTCATCCAGCACAACGAGTTCAGGGTCCGTGACAAGTGCCATGGCAAGCGCTACCCTCTGCCTCATCCCACCGCTCAGCTCGAACGGATAGCGAGTCATGAAGTCCAGCGGGACTCCAACCATGCGAAAGGCTTCCCGCGCCCTCTCATACGCCTCTTCGCGGGTAGTGACGCACTTGTGCACGAGCAATGGCTCGGCTACCTGATCCTCGACTCGGACAACCGGGTTCAACGAGTTCATAGCAGCCTGAGGCACCATGGACATCCTGACCCAGCGAACCTCTCTGCGAAAGCGTTCATCTGTAAGGCACATCAGCTCGTCGCCGTTTAAATATATCTTCCCGGAATAGGTCTCAACATTGCGCGGGAGGAGCCTCAAAATACCCCTAGCAAGAGAGCTCTTGCCACAGCCGGATTCGCCCACGACGACCAATGTCCTACCACGATTGAGGCTAAAGGTGACGTCATCTACTGCCTGAACAGTGCCTCTCATGGTCTTGAAATGGAGACGCAGGCCTTCTATACGAAGGAGCGCGCTGTCACTAGAGGTCTTGCGCATATCACTGCCCCCTCAGTCTGGGGTTGAACACTCGGTCTAGGGCGAACCCTAACATTGCAAAACCTAGTCCCGTCAGCATAAGCAAGACTGACGGTTCCAACACCCAGTAGTAGTAACCCTTATATAGGGCGCCTTGGCTATTGGCTGCGCTCAGGACCTTGCCCCAGGTCGGCAGCACGGGATCCCCGAGGCCCAAAACAGACAAAGTGGCCTCAAGAAACACGTACGAAGGAATCAGTGTCACAAACTGCGGTACGAGCACAGGAATTATACGCGGAATCATATAGACAAATATGATCCTGAAATTACTAGCCCCGTATGCCCTCGCAGCCTCGATGTATGGCGACTCCTTGACCTGCAGGAACATCGACCTGTAGGTCTTGATGCCTGAGCTGAAAATGCCGAAGACTATGACACATCCAAGCATTATCCAAATACTGCGCGAGTAGAACGTGCCTACCATGATCAAAATCGGTAACAGCGGCAAGACAAGGTTGATCTCCGTAAGACGCTGAATCACGAAGTCGACCCAGCCGCCAAACCAGACACCGACCGCAGCTATCAGCATCGTCGTCACAGTCGTGCCAACGGCTGCAAGAAATCCAAATGCGAGAGCTATTGGCGCACCCCAAAGAAGCGCAACCATGAGATCGCGGCGTCTGTCGTCGGTGCCTGCAAGCCCGTGCGCCTTGCCATAGACGACCAGCTTAGCATCCACAGCCGAGCTCTCTTCGAAGGTTATAGCCGAAATTCTGAGGATGTACCTGCCCTTCAGAGCAGTCTGCTGGTCTCCGCTATTTGGATCGAGGAAAAAGCCTACCTCGGCCGGCTGATTTCCCAACCTTCGCTGCAGAGTCCTGTTACCCGAAAGTCTCATCGAATGGGTGCGGCCAATCGCCTCGTCAGCAATTCTGATCTCGCGGCCATCCGGAGTGAGCCAGACTGCGGAAATGAAGGGTCTGGACGACTCAAAGGTTGAAGTGAAAAAGATACTTACCTCTGCGGGAAAATCGCCATGGCGGTAATCAAACGCCAGATCGATTGTTGTAACCCTCATGCCGTCCTGAAACTCACCTACATCCTTTGTCTCAGGCGTCTCGGCCGAGTCGACCTTAATAGTAACAGGAACATCCACGCCTGGGAAAATGTTGACCCATGCAGGCATGGCGTTCTTGGGGTAGTCTCCCCATATGTCCTCGCCGCCGCGCCACAGTCTGATCGCTTCGCTGTAAGGTATAGTAAACAGACAGTAGAGTGCGAGGACGACCAGTCCGAGGATGATCAGTAGTCCAACCACTGCCGATGGGTAGTGCGCCAACTGCTTGGCGGTATTCCAAAACCTGCTCATGGTCTAGCTCCCCCCGCCCCCACTTTGACTCTCGGGTCAACCAGTGCGTATATGATGTCCAGGAGGAAGACTGTCACCGCCAACAGATAGGCATAAATCACTGTCGACCCTACTATTACCGGTGTATCGTGCATGCCAATTGCCTGGTACAGGAGACGGCCCAGTCCCGGCCAGTTGAACACTGTCTCCAAGACGATTGCGCCAGTCCACAAACCTATCAACATTAGTGCAAAGCTAGTAATGATGGTTGGAAGCGTTGGCCTCAGCACATACCTGCGCTCTATCTGGCTAGAACTCAAGCCTTTCGCCTTGGCCATCTCGACATAGTCCTCGCTGGAGTATATCAAGAAGAAAGTCCTCCAGGAGTAGATCGTAAGGAATATCGAGCTAATGAAGATGGCAGCCGTAGGAAGCACCAAATGCTTACAGACACTCAGGAAGTAAGCAATTCGGCTCTCTGGCGGCGGAGCATCCACCAAGCCTCCAAACGGTAATATCTTGAGCGCAGAGGCAAATATCAAGATCAAGAAGATGCCATAGAACCAACCGGGAGCGGCTGAACTAGGCGTCAAAGCCACAACCACCTTGTCCAGAAAGCTGCCATATCTGCGCGACAGAAACAGCGCAGCAGAAATCGCTAGAATGAACAACAGAATGTACGCTGTCGCAAACAGCACTAATGTAGCCGGCAGCCGCTCTAAAATTATCAACCGCACGAGTTTTGAGCCGCTGTCACTCGTCAGCTGCTCAGCATAGCCCAGATTGAGCGTCAGCGCGTTCCACAGGTATCTGAAGCTCCGAATTGGGAAGGGAATATGCAGTCCCAGGCGCCTCTCCTCAACCTCGACCTGCTTCTCGATTAGTGCCTGGTATTCTTCGGAGGACAGTCTACCGATTTCGGGGTTGGACATCATAGACAAGACTACAGCCTCGCGAATCTGCCCTCTGCGGATATCGTCTACATACCCGCCCATGTTGGCTATAAGCACTGTCAAATAGACTCCTATAACGACAGCAAAAAGCGATCCTATGAGCCGAACCCCTGCATATCGAAAAATTCGCACGAGTGTGTCAACCCAAGGCCGTCTAGCCCGCTCTGTTGCTGGCGCAGTGGACCGTTGATACTCAATGCTAGTCATAGCGCAACTCCTCGCCACACTCCCGCACCCATGCCTATACAACACAAGTGCAGGACGGGCGTGTCAGGAGGAATCGGGACCCGCCCGACACGCCCTCGAAAATCTCGTCAGAATCTAGAGACGCTCACGGCGCCTCTGACGCCGACTAATTCAGTGAAATGAACTGGAACGCCTCGAACGTCGGGATGCTGACAATCGTTGAGGACACGATGACCTCGAGCCTATTGGCACCTCTGCCGAGCTTGCCGATGTCATCCTGGCTCAGCACGATCTGCCATACACCCTCGTCAACCGCCTCTGCCTCTCCTACTACAGCAACCTGGCGATTGCTGTCAAGGACCAGGTACTTGACATTGTCGATGTACTCGTTCGGATATGGCTCGCCATCAAACGAGACATAGACCTCATAGACCGCATCTGCGCCGCCCCAGACCTGGCCAGGACCATCGATCTCAACCTCAGCCAGCATCGGCTCGCCAAAGATGTCCCACTTGGTCGCCGGATCTGGATAATCAGCAAACCTCTTGAGATGGATCATACGCTCAACAGGATATGCTCTCTCGATGTAATACGGTCCAGTGCCAACCCAGAAATGGCCCTTGCTGGCGTACCACTTCTTGAGGTTATCCCAACGTGTATTGACCTCGTCCTCGCTAATGTACTGACCGAGGAACTCAGCGTATGGGATATAACCCTCAGCGGCAGCCTCATCAAGGTGTTTCGCGAGGATGGCAATGGTCGGGCCGGACACCATGCTCAGCTGCTCAGTGTGGAGCAGGTCGGCCTTACCCTTGGAGAAGGCTACCTCCTTGTTGGTCTCCGCCCTGATAGCAACGCCCAGGTTGTGCCATCCGCCTGAGCCGTAGTTGTACAGCGGATACCAAGAGGACACGCAAAGCTCTGCATCAAGAGCGTAGCTGTCGGTGTAGGTCTCGATCACGAGCGGATCGATGGACAGGATCTTGACGCCCTTGAAGTACTCTATGAACGCAGCGAAGCTCGCCACCTCAGATTCATCGTAGAGTGGGCTCTCCGGCTTGGCTCTGTCGAAGCTCAAGATCATGCCCAGCAATACATCGCCAATAGAGAATTTGCTGCCATCATGCCACTTGGTCTCATACAACTCGGACGGATAGTATACCACAGACTTCAGCAGGGCCTGCTTGGCGTGTGCAGCGTCTTCCCCATCCAGAGTCTGCAGCTTCTCGTCAAGGGTGATGAAGCGCTGCTCCACTGGATCCCAGTCAACCCATGCATCGCCGGGCACCTCGATACTGTCGACAAACTCGACGTCAACCCAGTCGTGAGTCCTGGCAATCGGCAAGCCTTCCTTTATCAGGAGCTCAGCCCGCTCAATCCTCTGCGGCCAGACTAGTCCTGTGAACGGGTCGTAAATCACACCACGATCAGCAGTACCTCTGGTCATCATCTGGTCGTAGACCCAGTTGCTGCCCGCAATCGGGTTCCAAGGCTGAGTCAGCACGCTGGGCAGACCAATCTTCATCGTGCCGCCAACCTTGTCGTCAAACCTGATGGTGTGCGGCCACAACTGAGCTCCAGCAACTGCTGCTGCGAGGTCTGCTGCTACTGTGACGTTGGACCTTCTAGGCACATAGTCACTTGTGTCAGCAATCCAGATACGAACAGAGTCCTTCAGAGCCAACTCGAGAACCTTGGCCCAGAGCTCGGCTCGCTCCTCCATGGTGCTGAACTCGCAGTAGTACAGCTTCTTGCAAGCCTCATCCAGTTCTGGATCAGGATTGTACGCCTGCCACAGCGGATACGGCATGAGTCGTCTCGTGTACATCTGCTCCGGAATGGTTGCGAAGTCACGGTTGATGACAGAAGCTGACCAGCCGCCCGTGTACCAGTGCCACTGACCCTGCGCAGGATCACCAGCCAGCCAAATGGGGCTTGCCTCTGCGGATCTCTTGTACTGACGGTCTACGGTAAATCCAATATCCTCCAGCTGTGCTGCGAAATAGTCACCAATCTGCATTCTCTCGTCCTCTGGACGAATCAGGCCGATGAGGACTACCGGCTCGCCCTCGTAATACCACTTGCCATTGACGAGTGTAGCACCGAGCTTGAGCATCTCTTCGGTGACTACTTCCTTCGCACGCTCGAAGTCATAGGAGTACTCTAGCTCCAAAGCTCTAATAACGTCAGCGTGTCTTGCGTAGTCGGGCATAGCTCCGGATATGGTGACTATTCTGGGCAGTGCCATGCCACCGTAAAGCTCTTGAGCTATGTAGTCACGATCAATCAACCAGTTCATGGCCTCTCTGATCCGCGGCACAGAGAACGGATTGAGCTTGCCAGTGCCGGGGAACTCAGGACCAACCGGGTTGAACGTAATCTCAGAGTTGCCGCCAAACGACACACTGTACTCAAGGTATGGAGACGCTTCAACCCTCTTGAGAAGCTCAGGATCTGACATGGTCTGAGCGAAGATATCAATCTCTCCGGCTAGGAGCATCTCAATAGCAGTTGGTTCATCGGCGATCTCGATCACGACGATGTCATCCACCCAACCGCCGGTACGCTCGGCAGCGATCGCCGCAGCCCCACCGACGATCAGCGCGACCGCTATCGCCAGACAGATAACACTCAGCCTACTTCTCCTCAACAACACTGTCTACACCGCCTTTCAGGGATTTGGATCTCTCCAGCATCGCTTGGATTGGTCCTTCTCAGTACAACCTTCCAAATAGCTATCAGTACCAGATGGCGACGAAAGGGCAGTAGCTCGCCAGGACAGATATTACAACACACCGACCATCCTGCACCTGGTCGGCAACCCTCGTCCCGACAACCCTGCACCAATCGCTCCCAGGTACCATCACCTCCCCTCTCCAAGCTCTCTAAACGAGTTCAACACTACAATTGCAAAAACAAGTCTACTACTTGATGTGTTCTACGCTTCGCGGTCCGCAGCCACCAAAAGGTACCAGCCACGACTACGTAGATAATAAAATGAACCGCCCGCCTCAACAACTTAGAATGAGAGCGCGGGTTGAACGGATTGACAAGTACAATCTGTTCTACAAAGGTACAGCAATTCCTCCATTATTGTCCCCACTACTCTATACCATTACTCTCTAGATTGTCCAGCCCTACGTAAAGATGGTCTCCGTCTGGAGGGTCGACGCGCTGCCTATTCCCTCCGTCTGCAATGACACCTACTCTATCCGAAGTGATTCTGCCTATCACCGCCGCAGACACGCCAACAGCCTGAATCCTGCTGATGATGTCCTCCGGCTCAGGAGTGGTGATGATCATGCTCCCGCTTGAGATCAGCCTCAACGGGTCAATCTTGGCGGCATTGCATATTAGCCGGGTTTCCTCACGAATGGGAATGGCTCCAGCATCCACCTCAAAGCCGACATTGGACGCAAACGCCAACTCATAAAGGCCTCCCAAGAGCCCTCCCTCAGTTATGTCATGCATTGCTGTCACGTTTCCCTGCACGGCAGCAAGGGCCTCGCTGACGACGGACAGTTCGTCTAAGAACTGCTTTGCGCGTTCGACTACGCCGCCAGGGAGTAGGCTCATCAGTCTATCTGCCCTATCGTGAGCAAGGATTGCAGTGCCTTCGAGCCCTACTGCCTTGGTAATCAGGATGGAATCTCCCGGCCGGGCTCCTGAGGATGTAACATAGGAGTCTTTCTTCGCCTTCCCGATCACAGTAGAGCAGATCACCATCTGCCTCACTGCCTCTGTGACCTCCGTGTGCCCGCCGATTACCTCAACCCTCTGGGCTTTGGCCTCGGCATCGATCTGCCTCATAGCCAATTCGATGTCTGATTGGCCGCAGTCCACAGGCGCCAAGATGGTCGCCAACAAGCCGATGGGTTCTGCTCCGCAAGCAGCCACATCGTTGCATGAGATAATCACAGCCAGTCTGCCGATATTTGTCGCCGTTCCGGTAATAGGGTCAGTGGATATGACCAGGACCTCGTCGCCAAACTGCACGACACTGCAATCCTCTCCCAGCCCAGCGTGTACAAGCACTTCAGGACGAGTCGCTCCAAGATACCTGAACACACTCGTTTGTAGATCTGACGGTGACAGCTTGCCGGGCCTCATCCTAAACCTCCCATGCAAAAATGCCGATGAGTTATGTAAGACGCAGCTCTTTGATACCTCGCTAATCAGGGGTACAATAACCCAACCCCATCCTGGCAGTCAAGGATCTTGTTACCCGGTTATCCATTAGCGAGGCAGCAACAGAACAGTTGTCAGGCATACTGTGCCCCTGACAGCCGATTGGGAGGCCCAATGAGGCTAGATCTTGTCCTCAACCGAGAGCACATAAGCCAGCTTCTGAATGCGCTAGGCCAAAAAGGGCGCCGCGCCTCGGGTTCTGCACGTACGGCTGCCGGCACGGCATCTAGCAACAATCAGGCACCAGAGCTAGACCGCTCATCAATCGACATGTTGTGGAGTGGTCAATCAGGTGCCTCCTCGAAAGATATGGTCGATGCCCAGACGAGGGACGCGTTGATCGCTGTCCTTACCCAGCTAGGCGAACTGGCTAACGCTGAGACAGTAGATCTGGCTCAGCAGGCGCTGAAGTCATGGCTGCAGTCGCATACGGTCACTCCACCGGCGCCTCAGGCAGATACCGTGTACAAACAACAGCCTGACGCCGAGTCACAACTGCAGACTCTGTCCGAACACCAGACGAGTGCTTCACCGGAGCCACAGCCCAACGCGCAGCTGCAACTAGCGACTGACGCTTCGCAACAACTGCGGTCAGGCCTCCTAGAGTCTGGATTAGCGTCTGGGGCTGAGGAAAGTACGGCGACACCTCGCGACTCGATTTCCGTTTCTGCGCAGATGCTATCTGCTCATGCACTGCTCGATACACCGGCTGACGCACTGCAACCAGTTCTCGGTGCCAAACTCGTAGAGGCCGCTGTTCTCGCGAGGATGGCCGTAGTTATTTCCAAACAGGGCAACACCGCCGAGCTCGTCCGCGCTATCCGGCATGTGATTCGCACCCCGTTTGGTGAACATGCTACTGTTCAAGTCCATCCGACTCACGCCGAATCAGAAACGGCTGTGGCACAGCCTAGTCCAGCAGTGGCTACAACTGCGCCAAGATCCGAACCGGACTCACTGCCTCAAACTGCCCTATCCCAATCGGAGGGCACGCCCATAGGCTCTGCGCAAACCAAAGGCTCTGTAGGGCCATCTCACGTGCCTGGTACACCTCGAACGCAACAGAGCCTTGCTGAGCCGGAGAGCAGCATGTCATCCGAGACACACGTCCAAGGAGCAGGCTCAGCGGACCCTGTCGAAGGGCCCACATATCAACGACCTGGAAACAGTAAGTCAGTGCCTGAATCGGTGCCTGAGCCGGTGTCTGGGCAAAGTGTCGGCGCAGTAGCTGAATCGACACCTGAGGAGATTGTCGATACAGTGCCTGAAGCAGTATCTAGGCCAGTTCCCGAAGAGACAGTCGACCCAGCGCCAGAAGCCATGCCTAAGCCAGCTCCTGACGAAGTAGCCGACTCAACAACTGAGGCAGTGCTTAAGCCGGCTCCACAGGAGGTAGTCAACTCTGAGCCTGAGGCAATGGCTAAGACGATGTCTGAGCCTGTGGAGCTGATCGGAACACACTTCTTTGAACCTTTTAACAGACCTGAGCCGATCAATAGCTCCAGCCTGGTAGATCTATCTCCAAGCGCAGAGTCCCAACACGCTGACGCCGACAGTGTACAGCAGCCGTGGTCATCAACTGAGCAGCAACAGCGGTCATCAGGTGTGCAGCAGCAACCGTCGGCTATGCCACAACAGCAGCCGTCAGCTGTGCAGCAGCCACCATCAACTACGCCGCAACAGCAGCCGTCAGTTGACGAGCAACCTGTGAGATCAGTAGGGGCAGCAAATCCAACAGGATCGGAGACACCCGCTCAAGCAGATCCTGTTCCTACAGCATCCTCTACTGAGCAGCCTGCGACGCATACCTATCTCACTAAGGCTGGCCTCTCTGCATTGCCCCGGGAGGGTGCGGTCGCAACGAAGCAGCCTGACACTACGAGTTTGTACAGACTCGTCTGTTTGATCGCTGATGCTCGCACCGCTTCTTCCGAGGCTACACCCGAACGGCCAAGCGGGATTCCCCAAACTGCAGGCTCACCAGTGCAGATGCCGCCTCAAGGCAGTACGTCGGCAGGCGCTTCCGAAAACGCAACAGTGCGCCTGCACGGTGTTGTTCACAGCATTAATCAGCAGTCTCCCCTACCCAATGCACTGTCTGAATCACCGGTGCAGCAGTTGCTCAACCTCTACACTCAAGGCTCTGTTCCCTTGTACATCGAGACTGTCATACTGACTCAAGCTGGAAACAGGCCTGTAGCTATAGTCATCGACCAAGACGCGAGTCATTCAGGCCTTACAGAGCAGCACCCCGTCCGCGTTCATCTATCACTCAAGACAGAGAACTTGGGCTTGGTAAGTGTGGACCTTACATACGATCAGGGGATCTCGTGTTTATTTCAATCGACTCCAAGCGCCTCGGAGCTGATCCGGAATGCCCTGCCGACACTCAGAGACAAACTCACAGAAGTCGGCCTCAGCGTCCTGCTCCTATCCTGTGGCGTCTCTTCTGCCGCTCACTCTGTCTCGGCCACAGGCGGCCCGGACGCCCCAAACGGCGCGGAGTTGAGCACGCCGCTGCCGCGAAGCGTCGACACTAGAGCCTGACTTCCACATCTTTGGAGGGCGAATACTACTATGACCAAAGACCGCGATCTACACAAACAGCGCAATAACAGCGACAAGCTAACCAAAGCCGTGGCCCTCGGCTACTCCAAGGTCTCTACCGGCGTGCCTGTTGTACTTGCTACCGGGGCCGGCCCGGTTGCAGAGAGAATACTTGAGGTTGCTCGAGAACATGGTATCTACATAAAGGAAGACGAACTTCTCGCTGAATCACTGTCCCGCCTTAACTTGGGCCAAGCCATTCCTCCGGAGCTCTACAAAGCTGTAGCCCAGGTGCTCGCCTTCGTGTACGCACTCGACTCAAACGAATCCAATGAGATATCTGATTAGGCACATATGTGCCTGCACTCACTCGCCTTGCCCGCCAGCCGGACCCGCAACCAACTAATGGAGGAACGCAGAAGACTGTGTAGAACCAAGTACAACACCAAGTGGCAAGCGAGGCGATCAGAGTGAAAGGCCGCATCAAGCGACGAAGGCTCGGAAGGACGGAGCTGTTTGTTTCCGAGCTGAGCTATGGTGCCATGAACCTCAGGCTGCTGGACACGATTGACGAGGCCTATGAGATCCTCGATTATGTACTCAGTCAGGGCGTCAACCTCATTGATACTGCTAGAGCATATAACGGGATCAATGGCCACGGCGAGTTTGTAGAAAGTGAGGTTCTTGTCGGCAATGCCATTCGGCGCAGGTCCGATCTTGATGAGCCGATCGTCGTTGTCACCAAGGGACACGGGTACACTCCCTCGCAGTTCGATGAAGACCTTTCTGTGTCTCTGTCCAAGCTCAAGGTAGAAGGGCGAGGCAACCTTACAATAGGCAAGAACCCGATCTATCTGGTCTATTTGTACCACGGCCTCAACAAGGAGAGGTGGGAGACTATAGTGTCGTCGGGTTCACTTGAGCGTGCGTTGGAGGTCAAAGCTCAAGGGATAGTGAACTTCATCGGGTTTTCGAGCCACTACAAAAACGCGCCTGAGATCAAGGATGCTCTCGATACAGATGTGTTCGATGTCGTAGAACTACCGTACAACATCTTCAACGCGACTTTGGGCGAGGATGGGGAGATCAACCTGCTAAAATATGCCTATGAGCGCAATGTCGGGATCATCAACATGAAAGCGTTTGGCGGCAATTCAATGCCCGACATGTACAACGTGCTGCAGGAGTATATTGACATCGACTATAGAGCTATGCTCAACTTCTGTCTCTCAAATCCGTATATCAGCACCGTAGACGCAGGTGCCAGGTATGTCAACGAGTTTAGCCTGGACATAGACACTGCAACCAGCCCCAGGCCACCTCGAGCAGAGCTTGCCAGACTAAAGAATGAAGCCTCCAAGATAGCCGACTGCTTACAAGGGCTCTGTCGCGAATGCTTGCACTGCATTGAGAAATTCGAGTGCCCAGAGGGAGTTGATTTCCCTGCAGTCCTCTCAGTATACTCCCGCTATTTGCTATCTGTGAGGCTTGGCAGGGATACTGAGGAGTTCAGGGACAAATACGAGAAACAGCGAGAAAACGCTGAGAAGTGTATAGGATGCGGCAAATGCCTCTCGTGGTGCGAGTACAAGCTCGACATACCCGCGATGCTGAAGGACGCTCGCGATGCCCTGCGCTAGACTGACACAGCCTCTGAGGCTGAGACAGTTCCGGCCCTTCTTCGCTGCATAAGCCTGGCCACTAAGGCTGCGACAGGCTGTTGAAAGAGGATGGCACCAGTGACGGGTATTGACACAAGCGGATCGAATCCGCTCATCGCCAGAACAACGCCAGCGCTGATGTTTCTCATCCCGGACACGAAAGTGATCGTTGTGGCGTCTGCGGGGTCTCGGATCAACAGCCTCGCGACGGTCCACGCCACTACAAACCCTAGCAGTGTCATTCCCAGAAGTATCGAGAACAGGACCAGAAAATTCCCAGTGTAGGAGGCTACTTTCTCCCAGGAAGCCCCCACATTTATCGCGATCACTGATCCCAAGACGAGTTTGCAGAAAACCGCACCGTATGGGGCCACAGCTTCGGCTATGCGTCCGTCTGTCGCTTCGTGCAGTGTCACGCCGATAATGGTCGGGACCACGACCATCCACAGGAGACTCACCATGAGCGAACCAGCATCAAACGACACCGCTGCACCTGCCACAATCATAACAGTAGCCGGGACAACCAAGGGACTCAGAATCGAATCCAGAGTAACGAGTGTTACCCCCAGCGCCACATTCCCCTTCATTAGAGTCACCCACATGATACCAGAAACCGCTGTTGGAACGGCCGAAAGAAGGGCTAATCCGGCGTAGAGATCCGGATCATTCGCAAGTCCTGCCTTGCCTATCAAAAAGACAAGTGCGGGGAAGATGACGTGAAGAACAGCGAGCGCTGTGACGATCTGAAACGGCGAAAGCAGCGCGTGCTTGATCTCCTTGAGGCTCACCCTAAGCGCGCCTGTAAGGGTCATGGCAGCAAACAGCCAAGGGACCCAGGGCTTGAAAGACCCGAGCACATCAGGAAACATCCCGCCCAAGGCGAAGCATCCAACTATGATTGGTACGAAGTATTTCTGCATCAAGCTGTTCGCGGACCTTAGTGCATCCTGTAGGCTGTTCATAACACAGTCTATTCACCAAAGCGGCACTATGTCCTTTTGTCACTTGCTCGATCAAGGCGAAGTGCTCATTAAGGAAGGATCAATCCATGAGAAAAATCCCCAAAGCGTCGTACGTCTTTTGGTCAACAATGCCGGTGACATCGAGGCCGTGGTCCTCCTGAAACCTCTTCAGTGCCTGCTCGGTTTGATATCCAAATATGCCGTCAAGGCCTCCTGTGTAGTACCCGAAGTCTCTGAGCTGGCATTGCACCTCCTTGACAGGAGCCCCTGTCGATCCGCGGCTAAGGCTCGGCCTGTACCAACCCATGTCTCCAAATCCGCCACTGACGATCTTGACTGGAGTGCCCCAACTAACCCACCTGTACAACTCCTCTACATGCTGATTGAACATCCTGATACAACCTTGACTGGCGGCTGTCCCAATAGAACTCGGCCTATTGGTGCCATGGATCCCATACCTGCCCCAAGGTATGTTGAGTCCCATCCATCGAGTGCCAAACCCGCCTCCCCACATACCCTTGTCCGTTATCTTCCAGTTGCCGGTCGGAGTCGGTGTAGAGGGCTTGCCTATGGCAACCGGGTAGCTCTTGAACGGCTTGCCCTCAGAGTACACTGTCAGGCGCCGCGCGTCCAAGTCTACGACTATTATGGGGTTGACCGGCGTTGACGATGGCCCAACCGGAGTCGCAGCGTATTCAGCCACATCCATCTCGCTCTCATTTGGCAAGTCGGTGTAGATCAGAGCACCGATTGCATCTACAGTCTTCTTCCCCACAATGCCATCGACTGTGAGAGCCTGGCTTTTCTGCAGCTGCCTAACAGCCTCGGCTGTTTCCGGGGTGTAGATGCCGTTGACAGGCCCGTGGTAGTATCCCAGCACTCTCAGCGCGTTCTGAAGGCTCTCAACGTCGTCGCCCTGCATATATGGAGTGCGGAGTTCCAAGGTCCGGGCTTCGTACTCGCATGAACACCTTGACGATGGAGTCGGCATCTCAGTCCTCAGGTCACCGTTGTCCCCGGCAGCAAGGTCGAGACCGGAGTCTCCCGTTGACTGATCCTCCAAGCCAGGTGCAACCCCGCCATCCTGGTGATCTCTTACAGAGATGTCCTCCTCAATCTCCCCAAGGTCACGAGGTTGCTGCGGCAACCTCTGTGGGTCAGGAGTTTCCTGGCCTCCTGTCCACCTTCGCCAAAACCTGAGATCTATCGCTGTCTGGTGAAGTGTTGTATAGCCAACAAACTCGCTCAGATACAGAGCAGCGGAACACAAAATGACGAGGGCTAGCAGTATACGTCGTAGACGCACTCAGAAAAACCTCCTGGACAAAAGAAAACAGCACGGAATTCGGGTTTAGTATCCCCGCTTCGTCGCTCGTTATAGCAGTCAAGCGAACCGCTGCCCTCAGCATTGCTATCACCCCAGCTCGCGTATATAATCTTGTCATGGAGGTAAGGCATGGCCATTCGCGTGATGCATTTCTGCCCGTTCATGTACTACGGTGGAACCGAACGACACCTATACAACCTTCTTTCAAGACTGCCAAGCGAGTTTGAATCGATTGTCTGTGCTCCTACAGGGCCGATGACCCCTATGATCGAAAGCGTCGCTGACCACATGGAGCCGCGTCTGGAACCCCTTAGAGTGAAGAACCTGCGCATTGGCCAGGCAGTCAGAGAGGTACTCGATGACATCAAAAAACGTCTCGAAGATCTCCGTCCGGACTTGGTTCACGTACATATTTCAAGAGAAACAGCCTTTGCCATTCGCAAGGTAGCCAGAGAGATCGGAATGAACTGTCCGGTAGTTCTGACACCTCATGTATACACCGGCAGTGTCGATTTTCTCTGGACGTCGTTGTTCGCCCGGGCGGTCGACAAGGTAATAGCTGTATCGGACTCGGAGAGGGCGAGGCTTGCAAGGTTACTCCCATCCTCTATCCGAAATGAACGGGTTGTCAGCATATACAACGGAACGCCTCTCGCGGATTGCTGCATTGGCGCGGCAGCGTCTCATGTTCGAAGTCTCTCACCTGAGGTGCTGTCAAGTGCAGCAGGCGAAGCCCGAAGCCTAGAGCCGGAGAGCATAACCATTGGCACCGTCGGCCGTCTATCCAAAGAGAAAGGCACAGTCTATCTGCTCAGAGCGTTCTCTTCCCTTACAGGCGAGTTCCCGAATATCAGGTTAGTAATCGTCGGAGGAGGCAGCCTGCGTGAGTACCTTGAGCAGGCAGCCAAGTCTTTGGGTGTGGCCGACAAAGTGAGATTTGCGGGCGTTATGGACGATACGTCTTTGGAGGCATCTCAGTTTGATATTTTCGTGTCACCGTCCCTAAACGAGACTCTCTCAATGTCCATAATAGAAGCTATGGCACTTGGCAAGCCGGTGGTTGCCACACGCGTAGGCGCTACGCATGAGGCTGTAGTGCATGGAGACACGGGCATTCTCTGCAAGCCTAGAGATCCGGCTGAACTAGCACAAGCCATCAGAGCTCTACTTATATCACCTGAGACCCGAAGACGCATGGGCGAAGCCGGCAGGCAAAGAGCTGTCAACTTGTTCAGTGCCCAGAGGATGGCCGATAAGACCGTTGGCGTGTACAGAGAGCTTCTCGCTTCATCTGCTTGAGAGATGGCAGAGCGGCAACTGCACTCGCAATGATCGAGACCCCCGACCCCCGCCTCTGTATCTTCCCTGTCAAAACAAGTGCAGGCTCTCCATAAATGATATGTCCGTACTCTTGGTAAACATCTTCAAAGACAGTCACATCTATAAGCCCGAACTCGTCTTCGAGGGACAAAAACACCACGGTCCTGCCGCTTCTTGTTGGCGGCCTGTGCGGCCTCACTACTATACCTGCAACCCGCACGAGACTGCCGCCCGGCATGGCTGCAGCTTCCTTTGTGGACAGGATTCGCCGCGCCTTCATAAACGGCCTGAAAAACTGCATCAAATGCGAACCCGTATTCATGTTGATGATGCTGAACTCAAGTTTGAGCTTTTCCAAAGGGTCAAAATCCTGGACATGCTCTTTGGTATTACCCGATGTTGTCTGCAAAGAATCTCCCAAGAGGCCGTCCAGATTGCAGTTGTCCGGTATTGGAGAGCCAAACTCCTCTTTCAATCTTCTGCATGTCTCCTGGATCCGGGGCATATCCCAAACAAGTTGGCGCCTGTTGCTGTGCAGGCTGTCAAACGCTCCACACAGCACGAGGTTTTCCAAAATACCTGAATCAACCTCAGTCCGCAAACAGAAGTCTTGCAGCGAAGCAAACCTGCGCTTGCTTCTTGCACTGACAATGGAGTCTGCTGCGCTCTCTGTCATTCCTTTGACCATCATCAAGGATACTCTTATAGCCGAAGTCCCTTCTACAGTGAACTTCTCTTGGCTCAGATTGATATCCACAGGCAGCACGGAAATGCCTCTGCGCTTGGCCTCTACTGCTATTGTCGCAGGGGAGTAGTATCCCATTGGCTGATTGCTCAGTATTGCCGCATAAAATTGAGCCGGGTAATGCCTAATCAAGTACGCGGTCTTGTAGGCCGTATCTGCAAAAGCTGCTGAATGCGCCTCACAAAACCCGTATCCGGCATATCCTTGAATGTATGAGAATATGGTAGAGGCGACCTCTTCCTCTACACCGTTTTCGACAGCTCTGCGTATGAATTCTTTCCCGATCTCCTCCATGTCTTTGCGAGACCTCTTGTGTGTCATCACTCTGCGCAGGCGATCGGATTCGCCGGGAGTAAACCCGGCGATTGCCGTAGCAATCTGAATAACTTGCTCCTGGAACAGCACTACTCCATAGGTCTTCTCAAGTATCGGCTTTAGCTTTGGATGCAGGAAAGAAACCGACTCCTTGCCCAGTCTGCGCGCAATGTAAGGCTCGACCATGTTGCCCTCAATCGGTCCCGGCCTGATCAAGGCAACACTTGCAACTATGTCCTCGATGTTGTCTGCTTGAAGTCTGGTTTGAAGCGCTCTCTGTGCAGGGCTCTCGAGCTGGAAGACACCTATCGTCTCACCCCTGTTAAGCATCTCGTAAGTGGGCTTGTCGTCATAGGGGATCGCATCATAGTCAAACGAAGAATCCCTTTCCCTGATCAGCTCTATGCTGTCCTCTACCGCAGACAGGGTCCTCAAGCAAAGCAAGTCCAATTTGACCAAGCCAAGCTCTTCGACATAGTCCTTGTCAAATTGAGTTACCATAACGCCCTTTGCAGACTTCTGCAGCGGGGTGATATTCAGCAGAGGCTCACCTGATATGACCATACCTCCAAGATGGGTCCCTATATGCCTTGGAAAACCGTCTATAGCTTGGCATACCTCAAAAAGCTGTCTATAGCGGTCGAGGGGAATGTTGCTTTTTCGCAGTTCCGGGTATTTCTCCAGTGCGCTCTCGATATTTAAGGCGCTAAAAACCGGAAACCTCTTGGCCAGCGAATCAATTTCCTCCGGAGGGAAGCCAAACGCCTTTGCCACGTCCCTAATAGCTGACCTGGTCCTAAAGGTGTTGTAGGTACAGACCATTGCAGCGTGATCCCGACCATATTTCTCATACACATAACCGATTATGTCATCTCTGTATCTTGCATCAAAGTCAATGTCTATGTCCGGAACTTGTGCTCGCTCCAGACTGAGAAACCGCTCAAACAGCAGCCCTCTGGCAATTGAGTCTACAGAAGTGATAAACAAGCAATACGCAACAGCAGAGTCGGCAGCAGACCCTCTCCCTGCATACCGGATCGAGCGCTCTCTCGCAAACCTGGCTACGTCCCAGACCATGAGAAAGTAGTCCTCAAAGCCAAGACGATGAATGACCGAAAGCTCAGACTCAAGCCTCTCCCTCACCCGGGCGTCTATTTTCTTATACCTGAACCGTGCGCCCGCATATGTCAACTCTCTCAATAGCCCGTATGAAGTCATGCCTTCAGGCACAGGAAACCGAGGAAGCAGCTTCTTGCTAAAATCAAACACTGGATCACACATTTCAGCAACCAAGACAGCACTCTCCAGTGCTTCTGGATACTCTCTAAAGGCAAGGCGCATCTCGTCCGGCCCTTTGAGGTAGTTCTCTGCATTTATGCGGCGCTCCGCGTTGATATCATCAAGCCGAGTCAAGGTGCGAATGCATGTGAGGACGTCATGGATCTTAAACTCACTCTTGTTGCCGTAGTGGACGTTGTTTGTTGCAATCAGCCTAAGCCCCAACTTGTCTGCAAGCTCACTCAATATGGGATTTACAAACCGGGCAATCGGCAACGAGGGATTGACCAACTCGATGTAAAAGCGGCCTCTTCCAAAAACATCGAGATACTCTCTAGCTACAGCCAGCGCCGCCGAGTATTTTCCTTGCCTGATCAACCCCACGAGCTCTCCTCTCTCGCATCCAGAGAGGACGGCGATATCCTCACAATGTTCAAAAAGGCTCTTCTCTCTCACTCTCGGATCTTGTCTTTCACTAGTAGAAAAACCATCCGTCAACACCCTGCAGAGGTTGGCGTATCCGTTCCTGTTCAAAGCTATCAGCACCAGATGATGCCCGTTTTCCAAAACGACTTCAGCACCTAGAACAGGCTTCATACCTGCATCCTGCATTCGCTTTTGAAACTCGACTGCTCCGTAAACGCCGTTGTGATCCGTCAATCCGAGCGCAGGCATGTCATAGCTTGAAGCCAATTCGATAAGTCCCTCTATGTCAGTCGCTCCGTCGAGGAACGAGTATGTAGAATGGCAATGCAGATGAACAGGACATATCAAGGCGACATCCCCCTCTGTCATGCTGAATCGCACCGCTAGGCGCAGGGATTAAGTCTAGACGGCTCCACATATATAAGGTCTGATGTACATATGCGGTCAAATGCGAATGATGAGAAAAAACCTCATCTTATGTTAGACCTCGCATACGGATCAGGTGCATTAATGATCAATGTAAGTACACCTAGATTGTCAGTGTAAGTGCACCTAAGATCTTGGGGAGTGACAGCGCAAATGGCGCCCCGCCAGATCACATTGACAGTGCAAAATCGTGGTAGTATAATGTTCACAAATCTAAAGCACAGATAACAGCTATGACCGGGAATAGTACATCTGCATCCTCGCCTCCCAGAGAGCCGGCACAGGTGGGAGCCCGGTAGGCAGAGCAGATCGAATGGGCCCGCGAGCTGCGAATCGAAACACCCGCCTGGTGGATTAGACTTCGCCGGGACTCCGCCCGTTATATAGGAGCCAGAGTGGACCGTTTGTATCTTTTTACGGTCAACTTGGGTGGCACCGCGAACTACCTCGTCCCAAACCGGACGAGGTTTTTTTGTGATCGAGACCAGCGCCTGTTTAGAATTCAAGAACGAGGAGGTCCAACCTCATGGCCAAGAGAGTGTTCTCAGGTGTACAGCCTAGCGGCGTGATTACGATCGGCAACTACCTAGGAGCTATCAAGAACTTCGTCAAGCTCCAGCACGAAGCAGAGTGCATCTTTTGTGTTGTCGATCTCCATGCCCTCACTGTGCCTCAAGATCCAAAAGAACTCTACGAGGCTACACTCAACACAGCACGGCTGTTCGTTGCATGTGGGATAGACCCGCAAAAAGCCACTATATTTGTCCAATCGCACGTCCCGGCGCATGCAGAACTCAGTTGGCTCTTAGAGTGCAACTCTTATTTTGGCGAACTGAGACGTATGACGCAGTTCAAGGATAAATCGGCCAAGAATGAAGTCGTAACGGCTGGCCTCTTTACCTATCCGGTCCTCATGGCTGCCGATATCCTGCTATATCAAGCAGATCTGGTGCCGGTTGGAGACGACCAAAAGCAGCACCTTGAGCTGACACGAAATATAGCAGAGCGAATCAACAATCGCTTTGGACAGACTTTCAAGGTCCCAGAGCCATATATTCCGGAGAGAAGTGCAGGCGGACGCATAATGAGCTTGACAAATCCTGATGAGAAGATGTCCAAGTCCTCAGACGACCCTAAGAGCTACATTTCTCTCCTTGATCCTCCTGATTTGATCAGGAAAAAGATACGCTCTGCTGTCACTGATTCGGGCAGAGAGATCAGGTACGATGAGGAGGAGAAACCCGCAGTATCCAATCTCATGGTCATCTACTCGCTGTGCTCCGGCCTGTCGTTGGAGGAGATCGAGGACAAGTATAAAGACTCGGGATACGGTCAGTTCAAGAAAGACCTGGCGGAAATCGTAGTTGAGACTCTCGAGCCTATACAGAGCCGCTTCAATGAACTGTGCGAACCCGGCAAGATCGAAAAGATCCTCCGCGAAGGCAAAGAGCGTGTTGAGAAAATCGCTGCGCCAACTCTAGATGACTTTAGGAACAAGCTAGGACTTGTGGAAAGGTAAGTGATTACGCTATCAAAGCCCCTGGGCAGCATGCCTGTGCTGGCAGAGAGCCCAGGGGCTATTGTAGCAAGCCACAAACCGGGCTAGTCATAGACCCTGACCAGCCACCACCCTCCTTTGTATGAATTGCACAGCTCGTATACACTCAGATCTCGTGAGATGACCGTATAAAACGTGCTCTCGCCCTCTCCTTGCCACCACTTGCCGATCTCTCGCCACATGCGCACTATCGAGCAAATAGAGATCCATCTACCCTGCCACAGAAACCCCACAAGGCCTTGCTGATCGTCAACCACCACCTCTATCGGCCTGTTGATAATCCTGCTCATCCTGATCAACCCCTGATGAAACTCACGCATCAACCTAAAACATGTCTAAGACGGCTCTGAGTTGATCATGCCTGGAGCAGGCCAATTTACCTGCCAGCTCTATCTTGTCGACACCAAACCTCCGCTCAATACTGAGCATGGCCTTTTGAAGCCGCTGTTTCCGCTCCCTTCTCTCCAGATCGTCAAACAAATCCACCTTGGCTAGATCTGGTGACTTAATGCCTTTGAATCTAATGCATATCTCTTCTATTTCCCACTCCCTTGGCGAATCAGTGTCGCTAGATAAATGAGTGCTACCGGCAAAACCGTTACCTGCAACAATCTCAGAGACTGCCTGTCTTAGGGCATTTCTGATATAACTTTGCGAGGCAGTATGGTGTTTTAACTTCTTGGTAAGTGAAGTCATCTCCCTTTTGCCGCTGTCAATCCAGTGAACCTCAAGTGCGAGTCCTGAAGTCGTCATATTCGTGTCTGCCAGGCGTTTGATCAATGCCTCAAGCATGTCATCCAAGACTGAAATCAAGCATTCGATTTCGGATATACCGCGTCCGAATACTCTCCTTTCGCACAGCTCCATCTCTGGATAACAAGGATAGACAGGAGTAGAATCTATACCGTAACTCAACTCATAGATCCGATAAGCAGAATCCCCGATCTGCGTGGCAAGCACGCTAATAGGGATGCGCCTGATGTCGTAGATACGCTTGACTCCAAGCCGATACAGTTTGTCAATATCCGCCCTATCAGCAGACCAGAGATACTGAACAGGAAGTCCCTTTATGAAATCCGCTTTTAACTCATCTTTGACCTTTACAAAAACAAAATCATCGCTGGCGTCTCTGATATGCCTGCCAAACCTCTTTTGAAAACCGGCGGCTCCAGCATAAATTGCAACTAAATTTGCACCTATGCGAGAGACTAATTTTGAAGTAGAAGAGCAGATAGCCATGTAGATGCCAGGCACTCGAGATCTCGTGCGCACCTTGTCGACCAAGCCCTTGATCTCGGCGGCCTCGTCTCTGACACCTGTGAGGTCTATAAACACCTCGCCCTCCTTCACAGGCTCAACAGCAGGCGAGCAATCAGCATATACATCTAAGAAATCCGTGTGAATCGAAGAATACAGCTCAGAGTCATACGGCAAAACGCGAACACTTGGGTAAACAGTCTTGACCAAATCTCCACTCATCTTGAAATCCACGCCTGCTTTTGCAGCAGATGCGGATATGTGAGTAATGCGGCCGTCTCGAATGATGACATATGGAGTATCGCGGAGACTCGAATCTCTCATCTCCTCGCATTTCATAGGAAAATCGGCTATTTTGATGCAACATGACTGTCTCATGCAAATCTCTCCAAACATATGTTCGGTAAGCTGTGGAAAAACAATCCCTATGCCACAGGGACTCATCGAACATTTGTTCTATTTCATTATCAGTATATCATCAAAACATCAATGATACAACTGACAAGAGAAGATATTTTGGAGGATTCCACTACCAAGTACCAGAAACCATACCTGATTGCGAATGATGAATGGAGTGACAGCTGTTGCAAACAAACCTGATCGAGAAGGCCAACAAAACCAACTGCATATGCGGTAGAGATCACAAGGCGGACATTAAGGACGTCATCATAGCAAAAGGCGCTTTGGACAACATCCGAGATATCGTGCAGCAAGCATCCCTGGGCACCAAAGCAGCAATCATCTGCGATCGAAACACCTACGAAGCTGCAGGCAAGCGAGTGGAGTCGCTGCTCTCAGGTTTCCTCGATAGGACAACGGTCTGCATGATCTCTGGCGACGACCCGGTGGTTCCCGACGAGAGTGCTCTCGGCAAAGTGCTAATCGCCCTTGAGCCAAACACCGACTTTTTGATAGCTGTCGGCTCAGGCACGATATGCGACATAACTCGCCACGTAGCTCACAAGTTGTCCATTCCATTCATATCAGTAGCTACAGCTCCATCCATGGACGGCTACGCATCTAGTATCAGCTCGCTCATTGTCGACGGCGTAAAAACCACGCTAAACGGAAAGCTGCCAACGATCATCGTTGGAGATACGGACGTCCTGTCCAACGCGCCCGAGCACATGAAAGCGGCGGGTTTTGGCGACTTGATCGGAAAGGTGACAGCCAGGCTTGACTGGCGCCTCGCAAACATGATCAACGGCGAGTACATCTGCGAGTACACCATTGGGCTAGTCCGTGATATCCTGTCAAAATGCCTGCATGCCTTGCAGAAGGACACTCCAGATCACGACGAACTCGCCTCCACCATCATGGAGGGGCTCGTGATGTCCGGACTAGGCATCGCAATGATAGGGAAATCTCGAGCTGCCTCCGGCGCAGAACATCACATATCGCACTTCCTTGAGATGAAAGCAATAGCCGGAGAAGCTCCGAACTACCTTCACGGCGAGAAGGTGTCTCTCGGCACCTACATAATGTCCGTTCTATACCACAAAGTCTTTTCACACGATTTTGCGCAGATTGAAAAGCTGATAGCCTCGCCGCCGCATCCGCAAATAAAAGAAGAGCGGATCACCAGGCTAAACAAGGCATTCGGGCGAACCGCCCCGGCAATGATCGACCGCTGGCGCTCAAACCTCCCTGATGCAGGTAGAAAGCAGTATGTGATCAGCTTCCTCGCATCAAACTGGAGCAAACTCCAGGACATGGTGAGAGAGGAGTTGCCTAACCCGGACGAGCTCGCATCTATACTTGATTTGGCCAAGTCGCCCTACAACTTCAAACAAATGGGCTACGAGCGGCCAATGATCGAGGACGCTATCATCTGTTCAAAGGAGATCAGTCAGAAGTACTCACTACTCTATGTCCTGGATGAAATCGGACTCCTAGAGCACTTTGCGTACGAGACACTTGAAGACCTGGCTGACCAGCCGGAGTAGAAAAAACGGCAGTACCGCCATGCAGGGCAACACACTACAGAGACAAAAAGGCCGACCGCAAAGGTCGGCCTCAAAACCACATCGTCGATCTTCAATCACAAGGTTGAAAACACGGTGTATTCACAGAGCCGAAGAATCACCCGACGCTGTCCTCTCGAGTGCTGACAGCCTGGCTTCCAGACTGAGGATCTTATCATTGAGTTTCTTGAGGTCTGCCTCATATCGGCTCTTATCCACCAAAATCTGATACTCAAGCTCGCTTATGCGCTCCTGCTGAGCCTTTATCTGCGCCTCCAACGATTCATTTGACGACTCAAAGTTCTCCACTCGTACAGAAAGATCGCTTAGGGTCTCCGACATCTCGGTCTTGACCTCACTTCTGAGATTACTCATCCGCAAGGCCAACATCTTCTTTTCTGATTCGAAGTTATTCCTAAACTCCTCCTTCAAGCGACTGAACTCGTCTCCGAACTCGTCCTCCAAGCGAGTGAAGTCATCTTTGAGTTCTTGAAGGAGTGACTCAACCTCGTCCCTAAAGGCTCTGAGTGCGCTGATCTCTGTATTGAGCGCCTCGCTGTTAAGAGCCGCCTCATGCAGCACGTATTTCTCCAGTTCGGCAGCAAAATCCTCAATTCGAGATAAGGTATCGTTGACTTGCTCGGCAAGGCTTAGATTGTCCTCAGTTAGCCTGACGGCTCTCTTGTTGAGCTCGTGCATCTCTTCCTTCAGTATGTCTATCTGCATGTTGAGCTGCACGATCTGTTCATGTTGCTTAACTACCAAATCACGAAGCAACTTCGCATCCGTGCTCTCAACGAAGATCCTACCGTCCTGTATATCTCCCAAAATCCTATCAAGGATGTTTGACAGCTGCTCTCTCGTAACGACCTTGTCACCGACGAACTGACCGTCTTCATATAGCCCTATGTACAGCTGTGCGTGAGTGGCTTCAGTTGCAGACATCCCCGCAGTCCCCAGTAACGTCGAGGGCATGGACGTGTCAGTCCCTACCCGATCTTGCTGAATCTCATCCTCAGCAAAGCACAAGGCTTGTCCTGCCAAAACACTTACAACCACGATAAAGACCAAGGTGAACATCGCGGTGAAGGATCGGTGAACCCTCGTCTTCGAGTAGAACATCGTGTCCATGCCCCCTATGCATGATTCGGTGACGTATCACATCACAACCAAAGCTAGACCGCCTGGACCTCTTTTACATCAGGGATTTCTTGTTTCAGTATGCGCTCAACGCCGTTCTTGAGAGTCAACTGCGACATGGGGCACCCTGCGCAGGCTCCCTGCAACCGCACTTTGACTACTCCGTCCACAACATCTACCAGCTCAACATCGCCGCCATCCGCTTGCAGCGATGGCCGTATCTTCTCCAGAACCGCCTTAACCTGTTCCTTCATCCGAATGCCTCCCCTCGTGGGCTCGACGCTCACGATGAATCTACGCTTGAATTCTATCACATTCACATGACAGGCGCAAAGCGTTACAGAAGCAACTTCAGTGTCGAAAGCCGTCAACATGCTGCCTCCTCCGTCTGGCGTTCGCTCCGCGGTCCTAGCTGCGCTTACTCTCACGAGACAGCTGCATAAAGGAATAGGTTTGCCGGTCCTGTCTAAACTAATCTGGGAATGCATGATCAAGAGGTGAAACGGCATGCCCCAGGATAAACCCCTGAACACTTCCAGAGTCAAGCTTACGCAAAAGCAGTACCAACAACTGGTCTCAGAGCGACAACCCAAAGTGCCCGTGCTAAAAAGAGCTCTTAGGGCTTTTGTCTCCGGAGGCCTGATCTGTACATTCGGGCAGTTTCTTTTAGAGACCTATATGGATGTCTTCGGCATGACCCGCGACTTGGCGTCAAGTGCGACAACAGCTACAATAATCCTCATTGGGGGGCTACTCACCGGCCTTGGCTACTTCGACAAGATCGCCGCGTTTGCAGGAGCAGGCGTCGCAGTCCCTGTGACCGGATTTGCCAACTCGATGGTCTCCTCGGCAATGGAGTACAAACGAGAAGGTCTGATATATGGGATAGGAAGCCATCTCTTCGGCCTGGCCGGCTCAGTGATCGTATATGGTGTTGTGACTGCATTTGTGGTTGGACTGATTGTATCGCTTGTGTCATGAGGCCAACTGCAGATCACACGGTGCTAGCGGAGGTACTAGACGTTGAAAGACAAACGCCGGGGCAGGCACACAGTTCAGTTCTCCTCCCCACCCTATATTGTCAGCACTTACACGATTGCCGGGCCGCTTGAAGGGCAGGGGCCTCTTCGGGATCACTTCGATGCAATATCCAAAGACGGGATGTACGAACAGAAGTCCTTTGAAAAAGCTGAAGCAAAAATGATGGAGGACGCGGTAAACGAGGTCTTGCGAAAGACTGCAAACCTTCCGGAGTACATAGATTACTTCGTAGCAAGCGACCTCCTCGATCAGATAGTCATCTCAAGTACAACTGCTTCGAGATTCCCTATTCCATTTATCGGGATGTACTCTGCGTGCACTGCTACTGCTCTGTGTTCGTCAATAGCGGCAATGCTCATTGACGGAGGATATGCCTCCAAGGTAGTGGTAGCGACCTCAAGTCACAACAGCACTGCCGAACGCCAATTCCGCTATCCGGTAGAGTATGGCATGCAGCGGCCGCCATACTCGCAATGGACCGCAACCGGTGCCACAGCCGCGCTTGTCGCCGACTCCGGAGAAGGGCCGAGGATCACATCTTGCACCCTTGGCTGTGTCATAGAGACTGGGATCAAAGACCCTTATGATATGGGCGGTGCAATGGCACCTGCAGCACTAGACACGATTGTCCAACACTTCGAAGACACCTCTCGAGACCCAGATTACTACGACTTGATCATTACCGGCGACCTCGGTGAATTCGGCCATGAACTCCTCAAGGAGCTAGCACAAAGCCAAATGAACCTGAAGTTTCCAAACAACTTATCAGACTGCGGCATGTTGCTGTACAACAAGGACCAGGGAGTCGACAGCGGTGCCAGCGGGTGTGTATGCTCAGCTCTGGTGTTGTTTTCCAAGATTTATAAAGAGCTTTGTAAAGGGGCGATATCCAAGGTGCTGCTGGTTGCGACAGGGGCACTACACAGCCCGACCTCATGTCACCAGGGCGAATCAATACCGTCCATAGCTCATGCCATCGCTATCGAAAGATAGGACGTGAATCAGATGAACACATATCTAGCAGCCTTCTTAGTTGGAGGCCTAATATGTGCCTTAGGGCAAGTACTCGTAGACACAACCAGATTCACCCAGGGACACATTTTATCGGCCTTTACTGTTGCAGGAGGGATCTTGGCAGGGCTAGGTCTCTATAAACCACTGATCGACTTCGCCGGAGCCGGTGCCACATTGCCTATCTCCAGCTTTGGCAATGCTCTGGCTCAGGGAGCGATCAACGAGGCAAAGCGGACCGGATTTATGGGGCTTCTTTCAGGTATGTTCGAACTGACCAGCTCAGGCATAGCCGCAGCAATAGTCTTCTCCTTCCTGATAGCGCTCTTTTTCGATCCCCGTTCATGAGGCATAGGTGTGGTCCGGTCTAGACGAAGGCGGCCTGACTGGACCTAGACGGCGTGAAGAAACCCAGGCGTACCAGGACTGTATGCATGGCTTGGTCATGACTTAGTACAAAGCATGCCGTGGCAGTGTTGGTCCAAGTCAGAGATAGAAATCAATGATGCGGACCAACGAATTGCCACGGCTGGCCTACGGCTTGTAGCGATCTGCCCGCTGACCACTGCAGATAGCTACGTGACCACCCAACACCTTTCGGCACTGAGCAGCCATTACACCACCTACAATGATCGTTGGTCGACTGACACCGAAACTTGGGGATCATGCCGCAGTCTCTCGACTGCAACACAACCCTTTCGCTCCTGTGCCAATCTTAGCTCGACCACTGCAGATAGGTTTCCCTACAGCGATGATCTATTCAACCACCGCCATAAGTTGGCCCACCTACAATGATCTCAGCTCAGGCCTGCATGGATCCAACTCAGAACCCATGCAGACCATCTGCTCGACCCATGCAGAACCTAATGACCATAGATCCTGCATGAATCTTAGCTCGACCGCCACAAACCTCATTACTTAGGATGTCCTCGGTCACTCGAACAATCCTAGCGCTTTTCACCGTTCTTGTCAATCAATGGGTTGAACTACAACCTTCTTGTAGATCTCCTCTACGTCGCTCTTGCGACAAAGGCCTGTCCCCTCTATGAGCGTAGTTGCTGTGCCACAAGCGACTCCGAGCCTCACAGCTTCGTCATGGCCAAGACCGTCTGCCACAGCCATGAGCACGCCCGCCACAGTCGAGTCGCCAGCACCGACCTTGCTCTTGACCTCTACCTTGGGCGGCACTGCATTCCATGCCCCTTGATCAGAGACCAGTATTGCACCAAGCGCACCCCGAGAAGCAACGACTATGCCGACCCCTCGTCTGTGAAGCTCTCTGGCAGCATCAACGAAGTCCTGAAGTGTGTGAAGCTCTCGCCTGACTGCACGCGAAAGCTCGAATTCATTGGGTTTTACAAGGAACGGCCCTTCCTCAAGTCCCAGTTCGAATGCTTTGCTGTGAGAGTCAAGGACCACCCTGACTCCATTAGCCTTGCCCATCCTTATCAGGTCTCTGTAAAGGGTCTCAGGGGTCTCATTGGACAGACTCCCACCGATTGACCAAAACTCAGCGTCAAAATACTTCTCCATGTTTTTCATGAAGCACTCCAACTCGGACTGAGTGATCTTGGGGCCCGCGAAACTAATCCGGTACTGCTCCCTGGTGGTCTTGTCGCTGATAATGAGATTCGTCCTGGTATTACCCTTGATCTCTGTGAATTCGTGCTTGACGTTCTCCTCATCAAGAAGCTTACGAAGATCCTGTCCCGTTCCTCCCCCGACGAAGCCAACTGCGACGTTTGCCCGCCCAAACTCGGTCAAAACGCGCGACACGTTGATTCCGCTGCCTCCAGGATCATCAGCAACCTGGATCGGATTCATCGTATCATCCGAAACCATTCTCTCAACTACGATGTTTCGGTCCAAGCACGGATTTGCCGTAATAGTGACTATCATAAGCTGTCTCTCCCAACTAATGGTGCCCATCTAAGGCTTATACTAGAGCGCGGATGCTATCTATATAGGTGCAAACATATAGCTCAGCCTGTACAATACTCAACTGCGCTTATTCTACAAATACGCAGATATCCCCTTCCTGTGATTGCAGACAAGCTGTTCTCGCGCCTGCCACATCCAGCTATTTGAAATAACCCCAATACTGTAACTCTCATACGCAGACGCCCACCTGTGGTTGACATCACAGAGTCAATTGCCTTATATTAGTCTTTAGACCATAGCAGCATACTACATCGAGTGCTAACAGGAGGGACTGATTGTGCCGACATATGATTATCGTTGTGCTAAGTGCGGCAAGTTTGAAGTGGTACAGAAGATTACTGACGAACCACTGAAGACCTGCCCTACCTGCGGCAACAACGTTGAGAGACTTATCAGCCGCAACATAGGGATCATATTTAAGGGTTCCGGGTGGTACTGCACTGACAACAGAAAGACCCCCGCACCGTCCGACAGCTCTGACTCGAGCGATTCGTCATCGAGCTCGTTGGAGTCAAAGAAGGTGTCCTAGACACACCTGCATAGTTTGCAGTCCTACGATATGGACAGATCACATGCACTTATACTTGCTGCCGGCTGCCTTCTCCAACCGGCAGAGAAAAAAACTGGGCTCCTCTGGATCACACCGGAGGAGCCCAACTTGCTTCTTACTGCCTACTGTCACTCAACTAAGGAATCGCTATAGAGCCACGCTAACCCGCCGTGTGCTGCCTCACAGCAACCTAATGCGGTCGGAACGAATCACTTCCATCCTATAAATGCGCCAGCCGGCATTGCCCTTCCGCAGGTAGTACTTCTCCTCCTGGTATAGTCTTAGTTTT